>Ga0206116_1000102_pt1 | contig 133005 bp, 109 predicted proteins | sample 3A1Ametagenome_FD_178000 | JGI IMG/M metagenome (GOLD analysis project Ga0206116, IMG submission 178000) | Enriched microbial communities from leaf-cutter ant dump, University of Wisconsin, Madison, United States - 3A1A | ecosystem: Environmental > Terrestrial > Nest > Insects nest > Nest dump...
GCCGTTCGCCGCAGAAGTGTTCACCCACTTCGACGACGAGGGTGACGACCAGCGCCTGGACCTGGCCGCCGTGCTCGGCAGCGGCACGCCTGGCACCCACATGTACACCTGCGGTCCGTCCGGCTTCATGGACTGGGTCATCGCCGGCGCACGCCAGCAGGGCTACGCCGAGGACCATATCCACAAGGAATACTTCCAGGTCGAGGTGGACGCCAGCGGCGCCGCCTTCGAGGTGGTCGCCGCGCGCAGCGACAAGACGGTGCAGGTGGCGGCAGGCCAGACCATCGTCGCCGCCCTCGCCAGCGTCGGCATCAAGGTGGACGTGTCGTGCGAGCAAGGTGTGTGCGGCACCTGCCTGTGCGACGTGCTCGAAGGCGACCCCGACCACCGTGACGTGTACCTGACCGAAGAGGAGAAACAGACCAACGAACAGATCGTGCTCTGCTGTTCCCGGGCGCGCGGCAAGCGCCTGGTGCTGGATATCTGAAGAACAACAACAAAAAACAATACGTGACAGACAAGCGGGCAAAGACTCGCGGGCTGCTGCTGCCTCGCTCCACTGCCCTCCCTTGTACTGATCACTCTTCCAGGATGACCCCATGGAACTGAAATGGCCGTTGTGTGCGACATCGCTGTGCCTGACCCTCGGAGTGCTTTTCCCGCTGACCTGCGTTGCCCAGGTCGCGGATGACAGCCACCTCTCGATCAACTTTCGCAACCTCTACCTGGACCGCAATTTCACCAACCCCGGCGCGCCGGTGTCGAAGGTCGGCAACTGGTCACAGGCCGCCGACCTGCAATTCGAATCCGGCTGGACCGACACGCCACTGGCCATCGGCCTGGACCTCAACGGGCAATACGCCGTGCGCCTGGACGCCACCGGCAACGACGGCTCGCTGCCCTACAGCCAGTCGCGCCAGCAGGCGGCCGGCGACTATGGCCGGGCCGGGGCGACGCTGAAGCTCAAGTACGCCAGGACCCTGGTGCGCATCGGCGACCAGAAGCCCAACTACCCGGTGGCCTCCAACGACCCCAGCCGGCTGCTCGACACGATCTACCTGGGCGCGGTGATCGAGTCCCGCGACATCGACAACCTGCAACTGGTGGGCGGGCGCTTCTGGTCCATCGTCACCCGCGAGTCGTCGAACCACGAGCGCCTGTATCGCCAGGGCACCGCCGATAGCCTGGACAGCGACGGCCTCGACTTCGTCGGCGCCACCTGGTCGCTGACCCCGGCGCTGCAGGCCAGCTATTTCCATGGCGTGCTCAACGACATCTACAAGCAGGACTACGGCGGCATCAAGTACAACCTGCGCCTGCCCGACGACTACCAGCTGAAGACCGATGTCGGCTACTTCAACAACCGCGAGGACGGCGCCGCGCGCAGCGGCAAGGTGGACAACCGTGCCTACAGCGGCCTGGTCACCCTGGAGAAGTCCGGGCACATGGTCGGCGTCAGCTACCAGCGCATGACCGGCGACACCGTGTTCCCCACCCTCAACGGCTACGTGCCGCAGTTCTACCTGCCGAACTGGGCCGGCCTGCCCTTCATCCGCCCGGACGAACGCAGCTGGTCGCTGCGCTACGGCTACGACTTCAGCGCCGCCGGGGTACCGGGCCTGAAGCTGTTCACCCGCTACATCAAGGGCACCGACATCGACCGCGGCGCAGGCCTGGCCCGGGACCGGGAAAGCGAACGGGACATCATGCTCAGCTACGTGGTGCAGAGCGGCCCGCTGAAGAACCTCGCCTTCGAGCTGAAGAACCTGCGCACCTGGCAGGACTACGGCAACGACTACGACGAGTACCGCCTGATCACTTCCTACACCTGGAAGCTCTGGTAACCGGCCCCGTGGAGACCCCTCATGACTAATCTGAACACCAGCATCGGCCAGACCACCGACCCGCGCACCATGCGCCGCATCGTCATCGCCTCGGTGCTGGGCAACGCCCTGGAATGGTATGACTTCTTCCTCTACGGCACGGCGGCGGCGCTGATCTTCGGCCCGCTGTTCTTCCCTGCCGGCACCGACCCGGTGCTCGGCACCATGGCCTCCTTCGCCGGCTTTGCCGTGGGCTTCCTCGCCCGGCCGCTGGGCGGGCTGATCTTCGGCCATATCGGCGACAAGTCGGGACGCAAGAAAGCCCTGGTCATGACCCTGGCGATCATGGGCGTGGCCACCTTCGCCATGGGCCTGCTGCCCACCTTCGAGCAGGCCGGCTACCTGGCACCGGCCTGCCTGGTGCTGCTGCGCATCCTCCAGGGCGTGGCCTCCGGTGGCGAATGGGGCGGCGGCGTGCTGCTGCTCAGCGAGAACGCGCCGAAGGAGCGTGTCGGCTTCTACGCGGCCTGGAGCCAGCTCGGCGTGTCCGGTGGCTTCGTGCTGTCCGCCGCGGCCTTCTACCTGGTGCAGATGCTGCCCCAGGACGACATGATGAGCTGGGGCTGGCGACTGCCGTTCCTCGCCAGCATCCTGATCTTCGGGGTCGGCGTGTACATCCGCCAGCGCCTGCCGGAAAGCCAGGCGTTCGAACAGGAAGCCCGCCAGGAACAGCCCGCCGAGCACCTGCCGGCCATGGAAGTGCTGCGCAAGCACCCGCGGGCGGTGCTCCAGGCCATGGGCATCCGCATCGCCGAGAACGGCAGCGCCTACCTGTTCCTCGCCTTCACCATCGCCTACGCCAAGTTCACCGGGCTGGACACCCAGCTGGTGCTCGCCAGCGTGATGGTGGCGATGATCGTCGAGGCCTTCACCATCGTGTTCTGGGGCTGGCTGTCGGACATCATCGGCCGCCGCGTGGTGTACGCCATCGGCTCGGTCGGCCTGATGCTCCTGGCCTTCCCGTTCTTCTGGATGCTCGACACCCACTCGCCGGTGTGGGTCTACCTGGCCGCGCTGCTGGGCATGGCCTTCTGTCACGGCGCCATGATCGGCACCCAGCCGGCGCTGATGGGCGAGCTGTTCCCGCCGAAGGTGCGCTACTCCGGCCTGGCCATCGGCCATGAGATCGCCTCGATCTTCTCCGGCGGCCTCGCGCCGCTGGCCGCGACCGCGCTGTTCAGCCTGTACAAGGACGCCTGGCCGGTCTCGGTGATGCTGCTGGTGATGGGCGCCATCACCACCCTCGCGGTGATGTCCATCCGTCCGGCGCAACAGCGCGCCTGACCCCGGCTCCACTTTTGCCCGGGCCATTCCGTGCGGGGAGGGTCCGGGCCTTTTTATTGCCACGGAGAACGCTTGCCATGACCCACGCCTCCCCTGCCCTTGCCGGCACCTCGGACCTCTACGAACTGCTCCGCTTCACCCTGCGCGTGCGCACGCCGGCGCAGGCCCTGCCACGCCTGCGCGAAGCCCTGGGCGAAGCACCCGCCGGGGTCGAGCTGATCGCCTGCTGGGTGTCCGAGATCGGTCCGCAGAACACCATCGCCGTGCTGCGCCGCTTCGCCGATGCGCAGACCCAGGCCGACGAGCGCAGCCGCGTGCTGCGCGCGCCCGATGCGTTCGACATCGGCGAGTTCGTGCTGGAACAGCAGATGGACGACTATCGCCTGTTCCCCTTCCTCACCCCGCTCGCCCCCGGCCAGCATGGCCCGTTCTACGAACTGCGCGAATACGACCTGGTCACCTCGGGGCTGGAACCGACCCTGGCGGGCTGGCGCAAGGCGGTCGGGCCACGCACCGGCGACGAGTATTCCCAGGTCTATGCGGCCTTCTATGCCACCAGCGGGCGGGTGCCGCGCTACCTGCACATCTGGCCCTACGCCAGCCTCGAACAACGCCTCGCGGTGCGTACCCGTGCGGTGCAGGAAGGGGTATGGCCACCGGAGAACTCGGCGCCGCAACTGCAGAAGATGCAGTCGGTGGTGTACCTGCCGGCAAGGTTCTCGCCGTTGCAGTGAGGTGCCGTCGCGGCGCAGTTGCCCCTGCCTGCCAGGATCTTGTGCCGGCCTGCCAATCGCAGCGCCAGGCATGGGGTTTCAGCGTGCGTCCCGCTAGCCTGCCGCTGACCGGAAACAGAACGCAAAGGACGAAAGCATTGAGCATCCAGAACAAGATCACCCTGCTCGCCAGCGCCTGCCTGGTTGTCGTCGTCGGCCTGCTCGCGGGCCTGTCCCTGGAGCAGCGACGCGCCGACGAGGATGCCATCGCCGCGACCTCCACCCGCCTGCTGCTGGAGGCCGCCCAGGCGACCCTGCACGCCTAGGGGCAGGCCCAGGCGCTCAAGGTGCAGCAGGACTTCAACCGCCGCTACGAATTCGCCCGCAGCCTGGCCGAGCAGGTGCTCTACCTGCGTGCCCGCGCGGGCAAGGATGCGGCCTCGGCCCGGGCGCTGCGCCAGGAACTCAGCGAGGTCCTGCGCGAAACCGTCAGTGGCCATGGCGAACTGCTCGGCCTGTTCGTCGCCTTCGAGCCGAACGCCCTGGATGGCCGCGATGCCGACTTCGTCGGCCAGCAGGCGCTGGGCAGCAACGACCGGGGCCGCTTCGCGCTCTACTGGCTGCAACCCAGCCTCGGGCAACTGCAGGCCGTGCCGGGCGACGAGAAACTGCTCGCCGACCGCTCCCCCGGCCCCAGCGGGGCGCCGTTCAATGCCTTCATCACCTGCTCGCGCGACAGCGCCCGGGCGTGCCTGCTGGAACCCTACCAGGACGACTCCAGCGGCACGCCGCACCTGGTGACCAGCATCACCGTGCCGTTGATCGAGCAGGGCCGGGTCGTCGCGGTGCTGGGCCTGGACATCAGCCTCGACACCCTGCAGAAGAGCGCCGCCGCCACCGCCGCCGGCCTCTACGATGGCCAGGGCAGCGTCGCCATCGTCAGCGCCGGCGGCCTGGTCGCCGCCCATAGCCAGCACCGCGAACTGCCCGGCAAGCGCCTGCGCGATGTCCAGCCCGATCAGGCCGAGGCGCTGATGAGCGCATTGACCAAGGGCCAGGCACGTACCCTCGAAGACCCCGAGCGGATCGGCGTGCTGCTGCCCATCCAGCCGATCGCCGACGCGCCGTCCTGGGGCGTGCTGGTCAGTGCCTCGCGGGCAGCGCTGGAAGCCCCGGTGACGGCCATGCAGCAACAGATGCAGGAGCAGCGCCTGCACAGCCTGACCCTGCAACTGGCGATCGGCCTGGCGGTCGCGCTGCTGGGCATCGTCCTGGTCTGGCTGACCGCACGCAGCGTGACCCGGCCGATCCAGCAGGTGGCGCGGCTGCTGGAGGACATCGCCGAGGGCGATGGCGACCTGACCCGGCGCCTGGCCCACCCCGGGCGAGACGAACTGGGCCGCCTGAGCGCCGCCTTCGACCGCTTCCTCGGCCGCCTGCAGCCGGTGATCGCCCAGGTCCAGCAGGCGGTCGGCGACACCCGCCAGACCGCCGACCAGTCACGCCTGATCGCCAGCCAGACCAGCCTCGGCATGCAGCAACAGTTTCACGAGATCGAGCAGATGGCCGCCGCGCTGCAGCAGATGTCGGCCACCGCCCAGGGTGCCGCGCAGAGCGCGGCCCAGGCCGCCGATGCCGCCCGCCACGCCGACCAGGCCACCGGCAGCGGCCTGCTGGTGATCGAACGCACCACCCGCGGTATCCACGACCTGGCCGGCGGCATGAACGACGGCATGGCGCGCCTGCAGGCACTGGCCCAGAGCAGCGACCAGATCGGCTCGGTGATGGACGTGATCCTGTCGATCGCCCGGCAGACCAACCTGCTGGCGCTGAATGCCGCCATCGAAGCGGCGCGGGCCGGCGACGCCGGGCGCGGTTTCGCCGTGGTCGCCGATGAAGTCAGGGGACTGGCCCAGCGCACCCAGGCCTCGGTGGAAGAGATCGGCGTGGTCATCGACAACCTGCGCCTCGGCACCCGCGACGTGACGGTGGCCATGCAGCACAGCCACGAACAAGCCCAGGGCAACGCCGAGCAGGCGCGCCAGGCCTTCGCCGCGCTGGAGCGGATCCGCCAGGCGGTGACGGTGATCACCGACATGAACGTGCAGATCGCCTGCGCCGCCGAAGAACAGAGCAACGTCGCCAGCGAGATCAGGCGCAATGTCGAGGCGGTGCGCGATGTCACCGCCTCGCTGTCGGACCAGGCCGAGCGCTCGGCGGACATCAGCGAGCAGCTCAATACCCTGGCGACCCGGCAACAGGGCCTGATCCAGACGTTCAGGACCTGACGCCGGGTGCTTCCCCGGGGTCGCCCACCTGCCGCTTCCCGAGGATGTACCAGGGAGCGGCCTGCGTGCTGGCCACGACCGCGAGCAGGACCCAGCCCTCTCCAAGCAGCGCGTTGGCCGAGGCCTGGCCCTGGACTTCCATCACCTGCTGTGCTTCGTGTAGTTGCATGGCGGGTACCTGCCTCTTACAGGATATTCAACGGGTAGCTGATGATCAGGCGGTTCTCGTCGTAGTCGCTGGCGTTGAAATCGCGGCGGATGCTGGAGTTGCGCCAGCGCACGGACAGGTCCTTGAACGTGCCGCTCTGCAGCACATAGCCAAGCTCCGATTCCCGCGCCCACTCGGAACCTCCGGTGACATTGCGCAGTTCCACGTTGTCGCCGTGGACGTAGCGCGTCATCAGGGTCAGGCCGGGAATGCCATAGCCGACGAAGTTGAGGTCGTAGCGCAGTTGCCAGGAGCGCTCCCGCGGGTTGTCGAAGGCATGGTTGAAGGTGTTGTTCGCCAGGTAGATCCCTCCCGTGCCGGCGATGCGCATCCAGCCGCTGTCGCCTGCGACGTCCTGCAGCCCCAGGCTGAACGCATGCTGGGCGATGGCGAGGCTGAACAGCGCCGAGGCCGTGCGGTTGTCCAGCCGGCCGGCCTTCGCGCTGCCGGCGTCCTTGCCCCGGAAATAGCCGAGGTTGGCGCTGAACGACACGGCTTCGCTCAGCGGCCATTTCTGGTTCAGCCCAAGGTAGTGCTGCTGGTAGATGTCCTCAAGCTCGCCGGACCACAGCCTGAGCGTGGTATTCCTCGACGCCGGGCGGTAGTCGGCACCGAGGAAGCGGAAAGCGTCCGACTGCGCCGTGCCGAATGCCAGCGGTTCCATCGAGGAGTCGTTGCGCAGGCTGGTCCGGGTCAGCTCACCGGCGTAGAACGACCAGTTGCGCAACTCCTGCGACGCGATCTGGGCGCCACGGAAGGTCTGCGGCAGCGCCCTGAAGTCGTCCGCGGTGACGACAGGGAAATTCGGCATCCACTCGCCGACCTTCAGCTCGGTGGCCGAGACCCTGGCCTTCAGCGCCAGGCCCAGGCGGCCAAAGCTGCGCGCCGGATCGCCGTCGCCGTCCCTGGGCAGGAGCAGCGCGCCGTAGTGCCCGGCGCCACCGTCGAGCTTGACGGCGTATTTGCCCAGCACGTCGACGCCGAAGCCCACGGTGCCCTGGCTGAACCCGGACCGGAGATCGAGGATGACGCCCTGGGTCCATTCGCGAGCCTGGCGCTGAGGGGCGCCGGGTGCCGTGAAGTGTCGCTCGAAGAAGAAGTTTCTGAAGTTCAGCGTGGCCGTGGTGTCCTCCACCAGGCCCTGGGCCGATGCGCTGAAAGGCAAGAGCGCAGCGGCAAGAAAGAACGCATGGGTAGCGCGACAGGCATGCATGTTCAAGACCGATCCCCTGTTGTTGTTATTGAAGGGCTTTGTAGGTCTGTCATCGCCGGTGGAGCGGGCGAGCGCCGTCCTTCCGGGAAAACGGAGCGTTGTGGGTGTGTGCAACAGAATCCGCAGCGAGAACTGCCAAGACCCGATGCGCAGGGCCTTGGCAGGTGTTTCAGCCGATCGTCAGCGCCGGCATCGTCCGACGCTGACATGGGCCCGAGGTCAGACCAGACCGGCGCTGCGCAGCGCGTCGGCGATTTCCTTGTCGGCGCCTTCCACCAGCGGCAGCAGCGGCGAACGCACGGTGGCGTGGTCGAGGATGCCGCGAGCGACCAGCCCGTGCTTCAGGGCCACGGTGCCTTCCATGTGGGAACCACGGTGGTAGACGTTGCGGGTCACCGGCAGCAGCTTGTCGTGGATGGCACGGGCAGCCGGGTAGTCGCGACGCTTGCCGGCGGCGATCAGCTCGATCAGTGGCTCGGGGGTCAGGCCACCGTAGCCGACCAGGGCGCCGTCCACGTCGAACATGGTGTGCAGCAGGTATTCGTCATGGCAGGTGAGGATCTGCAGGTCCGGCACTTCGCGACGGATCACCGGGATCTCGGTGTCCCAGCGACGCATGTTGCGAACGCCGTTCTTCATGGCGAACACGCCGGGCTGCCGGGCGATGTCCAGCTGGGTTTCCAGGTCGTAGGTGGCCTTGGTCACGTCCGGGTACTGGAACAGGATCAGCGGCAGGCCGCTTTCCTCGTAGATCGCCTTGTAGCGGTCCTGGGCCGCGCCTTTCTGGTAGCCGAAACGCAGCCAGCCGTGGGACGGATAGACCAGGCCGGCCGCCGCGCCATTGGCCACGGCACGCTTGGCTTCCTCGGCCGCGACCTGGGTGCCTTCGCCGGTGATGCCGGCGATGATCGGCAGGCGACCGCCAACCGACTCCTTGAAGGCCTGGATGACCCGGCCCTGCTCGGCCTGGGTGAGGAAGGTGCCTTCACCGGCGTGCCCCAGCACGACCAGGCCTTTGACACCTTCGATGCTGCCGAGCCAGGAACCGAGTTTCTGGATGGCGGCGTAATCGACCTCGCCGTCGCGGGTGAACGGGGTGACAGGTGCCGGCACCAGGCCTTTCAGGTCGATGGTGTTTTTAGTGCTCATTTCATTACCTCTGGTTTGGTTAAAGTTCGCAACTAACGCATGCGCAGGCGCAAAACACACAACTATGTGTTCTGTAACTACTGGAAAGTCAGGTACCGCAGTTTCAACGAGTTGCCGTCATGCTCACGGCGAAAGTTCTTCGAGGATCCGGCCTTTGGTTTCAATGGCGAACAGTGCAGTAACAACTGCAGTGATCAGCAAGGCCACCGCAAAAGTTCCGAACACATATTGAACACCGACACCGGAAACAGTGAAGCCGACAATAATCGGGCCCAATGCGGAACCCATGCGCAGCCAGGCACTGCCTACACCGGTTCCCAATGCGCGAAGACGCGTGGGATAAAGTTCCGCCGAATACAGATAGAGCGAGAAAGTAACGGTCTGCACCAGTGCATATCCCAGACCGGCCAGCAGCAATATCTTGATCGGTGCCGTTGCGCCTGTCGTTGCCAATACCGCCAGCGGAATGGCGGCGAGGAACAAGGCGCCCATATACCAGCGACGACGTCCGACCTTGTCGATCAGCAGCGCACAGATCACGGCGGCAACCACACCCGCGGCCGAGGTCATGAAGCCATAGGCCAGGCTGGTTTCCAGCGGCAGGTTGAAATGCTGGCGATAAAGCGTCGGCAGCCAGGTGATGAGTCCATTGGCAACCATGTAGGAGCCGAACCACATGGCCCAGATGACCAGCGAGCGCTTGAAGTACATGCCCTGGAACAGCTCCTTCCAGCCCAGGCCGTTGCTGGCCGCCTGGACCTGCGGCACTTCCACGGGCGGTTGCAGTGTCTTGCCGGCCTTGATCGCGCTGTTTTCCAGGCGGGTGACGATGCGGTCCGCTTCGTCCAGGCGGCCCTTGGCGGCCAGCCAGCGCGGCGACTCGAACAGGAAGAAGCGCAGCGGTATCAACAACATGGCGGGCACCAGGCCCACGGCGAACATCGCCTGCCAGCCGTAGACCGGCACCAGGAAGTAGCCGATGATCCCGGCCCCGACCAGTCCCAGGAGGAACATGACCTCATACAGCAGGAAGAACTTTCCTCGCTTCCTGGAGCCGATCAGCTCGTTGATATAGGCGCTGGCCACCGGGACTTCGCCTCCCGTACCGATGCCCTGTATGAAGCGGAAGGCGATCATCATCGCCGCACTGGAGGCGAACAGGCAGGCCACATCCATCGACACGAACAACAGGATGGTGAAGGTCAGGACCTTCATCCGCCCGAGCCTTTCCGCCAGCCAGCCAAAGATCAGCGCACCGAACAGCTGGCCCAGGTAGCCCGCGGAGAGGATCATGCCAATCTGCGTGCCCGTGAGGCCCCACTCCTTGGCCAGCACCGGCATCGCGTAGGCAATCGCGATAACGGTGTAGCCATCGAAGAACGTCGCGGCACCGATGATGTTCCGCGCCCAGAACACCTGCCGGGTGATCGGCAAGCGTTCCAGCCTGGCACTGATATTGGCCTGGCTCTTTATCTTGTCCGGCAAGGGTTCGATTTCAACTTGCTGCATCGACATGGCACTTCCTCTTATTATTTTTGGCATTTTCGGGGCGACAGAAATCCCGCCGTGATGAACACGGTGGTGTGGCGCAGTATGTTCTTGAGCCAATGATTGTTGGCCCGGCGATCTGGGCTATGTAATCAGCTTTTCAATAATTACAGGATTATTGAAATAACCGTTCGGCAACGGCCAGCTGAAGGGGGAGCGAACAAAGTTCGAACTTTGATTGAAACCGGGAACAGCACGCGATGGAAATGAACTGGCCGTGGCGCACGTGCCTCGGTGATAGGCGACGGTATTTTCGGAACCGATAAGTTGCCTGGCAGTCTGCTTCATGTTGCTTCGCACCTTTGTTATTTTTCGGATTGCGAAATTTTTTTGCTTCTTTCAATTAGAATACCACCAGCCTTTCGCAGCGCCCATTCTTTTTTCGGGCCTACAACTGTTTTTTTATTCTTTTATGCCATGTGCACTACTTCTGAAATTCCATCGGCTTTTATCGAGGTTCAGGAGTGGCAATCCGGGATGGGACAAAGTCGCAGGGGCTGTTATTCTCTTCGGCGAATTTTTTCGCATTCCGAAACAAGAACCAGAACAGGCAGATACCGCGAATGGCTCCCAGAACTTCTACGAAAAGCGAAACGACCGCCCCCGCTGACGAAGACAAGAATCAGCGCAGCACCGTACAGTCCCTGGCCAAGGGCTTTCGGGTCCTGGAGGCGTTCACGGCGGAAAACGACGAACTGACGTTGAGCCAGATCGCGGCCAAGGCCGACCTCGATCCGGGCACCACCTACCGCATGCTCAACACCCTGGTCGATCTTGGCTATGTGTCGCGGATCCCTGAAAGCAAGCGGTTTTCCCTTACGCTCAAGATCCTCAACCTGGGGTTTCATGCCATTGCCCACACCGACCTGCGCAGCCTGGTACGTCCGGTGTTGAGGGGGCTTGTCAGCGAAACCAGCGAGGCCGCCAGCTTCGCCGTACTCCAGGGGCCTGACGTGCTGTACCTGGAGCGGGTGCGGGCGGGTATCACCCGGCTCGGCGTGGACATCCGCATCGGCACCACGGTGCCGGCGTGTCAGACAGCGATTGGCCAGTCGATCCTGGCATTCCTGCCTGAGCACGAGGTCGAGGACATCGAGGCGCTATCGTCATCGACCCCGTTCATGAGCAAGGCGCTGTCCCGGCCATTGCCCGAGGTGCTGGCGCAGATTCGCCAGGATGGCTACATCATCACCGACTCGCTGTTCACCGAAGGCTTGCGGATCCTGGCGGTGCCGGTGCTGGACATCGACGGCTACCCGGTCGGCGCCATCAGCATCGCCGCGCCATCGGTGCGCTGCACGATCGAGGAACTGGCACAGCGCGCCCTGTCGCCGACGCGACTGGCGGCCAGCAACATCGGCCGTGCGCTGCAGGCAAGCGGGAGTGTCAATTCGACATCGAGGGGATGAGCAGAACGAAAAAAGGGCCCTAGGGCCCTTTTCTTTGACAACATCTGGAGCGGGAAACGAGACTCGAACTCGCGACCCCGACCTTGGCAAGGTCGTGCTCTACCAACTGAGCTATTCCCGCAATAACAGTTTCCGTCGGCACTTCTCGATGAAGAGAAGATGGATCGGATAAAAAAATCCAGCCAACCGACTGGATTTTTTAGGGATTTTTGGTCGGGACGGAGTGATTCGAACACTCGACCCCTTGCACCCCATGCAAGTGCGCTACCGGGCTGCGCTACGCCCCGAACTCTGTTCTCGGTGTTGCTGAGAACGATGAAGAATCTACCTTAAGCTTTTGAATTTTGGAAGGATTATTTTCATAACCCGGTCAAAACCTGCTTCAGATCACTTCTTCAGAACCACCAGCACATCTTCCAGTTCGGCAATCATCTGCCGGATCAGTTGTTTGTACTGGGTGGTGTCGTCCTTGGCTTCATCACTGGACAGACGCAGACGCGCACCGCCAATGGTGAAGCCCTGGTCGTACAGCAACGCGCGGATCTGCCGAATCATCAGCACATCCTGGCGCTGGTAATAGCGGCGATTTCCACGGCGCTTGACCGGGTTGAGCTGCGGGAACTCCTGCTCCCAGTAACGCAGCACGTGCGGCTTCACCGCACAGAGCTCACTCACCTCACCAATGGTGAAGTAGCGTTTTCCCGGGATAGGCGGGAGTTCGTCGTTATGGCTTGGTTCCAGCATAAGCCTCAACCCGGGCCTTCAGTTTCTGCCCTGGACGAAAGGTGACGACGCGGCGTGCCGTGATCGGGATTTCTTCACCCGTTTTCGGGTTGCGTCCCGGACGCTGGCGCTTGTCGCGCAGGTCGAAATTGCCGAAACCGGACAATTTGACCTGCTCGTTGTCTTCAAGAGCGTGCCTGATTTCCTCAAAGAACAGTTCGACCAACTCCTTGGCCTCACGCTTGTTCAGGCCCAGCTCTTCGTACAGCCGTTCTGCCATCTCAGCTTTCGTCAGAGCACCCATACGCTATTTCCTTAACGTGGTGTTCAACCTTTGTTCGAGCGAGGTGAGGATGTTTTGGGTCGTGGCATTCACCTCATCGTCGTTAAGAGTGCGCGATGGATGCTGCCAGGTCAAGCCGACCGCCAGGCTTTTTCTATCAGGATCAATACCTTTACCCTGGTAGACGTCAAACAGCCTGAGGTCCGTGAGCCATTCGCCCGCCTGCTCTCGAATCACCTCGAGCACCGCGCTCGAAGCGACATCACGACCTGCGACCAAGGCCAGGTCACGACGAACTTCCGGGAACTTCGACAGTTCATGGAACTTCGGCAGACGCCCCTCGACCACTTCGCCCAGCACCAGTTCGAAGACGAACACGGCACGGTCCAGATCCAGGGCCTTGGCCAGTTCCGGATGCAGCGCACCGAGGTAGCCGACTTCACGTCCCTCACGCTCGATGCGTGCGGTCTGGCCCGGGTGCAGCGCCGGATGCTTGCCGGCGACGAAGGTGAATTCGCCCAGCGAGCCCGAAGCATTCAACAGCGCTTCGACATCCGCTTTCACATCGAAGAAATCGATGCCGTCACGACCGTTGGCCCAGCCTTCCGGCAGGCGGCTGCCGCAGACCACGCCCGCCAGCATCGGCTGCTGTTGCAGGCCTTCGAGCTGACCGACGAAGCGCAGGCCGCTTTCGAACAGACGCACGCGATCCTGCTGACGGTTGAGGTTGTGCTGCAGCGCCTTGACCAGACCCGGCCACAGGGACGCACGCATCGCCGCCATGTCGCTGGAGATCGGGTTGGCCAGCAACAGCGGCTCGACGCCCGGCGTGAACAGCTCGAACAGTTTCGGATCGATGAAGCTGTAGGTGATCGCTTCCTGATAACCACGGGCAACCAGCAGGCGACGCAGGGCCGGCAGCTCGCCACGAGCCTCGGCACGAGCCTGGGGCGCCAGGCGCGCTTGCGGATAACGTACTGGCAGGCGGTTGTAGCCGTACAGGCGACCCAGCTCTTCGATCAGGTCGACTTCCAGGCTGATGTCGAAGCGATGGCTTGGTACTTCGACCTGCCACTGACCTTCCCCGGCACTGGTTTTCAGACCCAGGGCATTGAGCAGTTGCTCGACCTCGGCGCTGGCCATTTCCATGCCGAGCATCTGGGTGATGCGTTCGGCGCGCAGGGTGATCGGCGCAACGTGTGGCAGGTGCTGCTGGCTCAGCGCCTCGATGACCGGACCGGCTTCGCCGCCGACGATATCCAGGATCAGGCCGGTGGCGCGCTCCATGGCTTCGTGGGCCAGCTGCGAGTCGACGCCGCGCTCGTAGCGGTGCGAGGCATCGGTGTGCAGACCGTAGGAACGTGCTTTACCCGCCACGGAAATCGGCTCGAAGAACGCGCTTTCGAGGAAGATGTCCTTGGTGGTTGCGGACACGCCACTGTGCTCACCACCCATCACGCCAGCGATGGCCAGGGCACGGCTGTGGTCGGCGATGACCAGGGTGTCGGCACGCAGGGTGACTTCCTGGCCATCCAGCAGCACCAGCTTCTCGCCTTCTTCGGCCATGCGCACACGGATGCCGCCATTGATCTCGGCGAGATCGAAGGCGTGCAGCGGCTGGCCCAGTTCCAGCATCACGTAGTTGGTGATGTCGACGGCGGCGTCGATGCTGCGCACGTCGGCACGACGCAGGCGCTCGACCATCCACAGCGGGGTCGGACGGGACAGGTCGACATTGCGAATCACCCGGCCCAGGTAGCGCGGGCAAGCGGCCGGCGCCAGGACTTCGACCGGACGCACCTCGTCATGGGCCGGCGCAACGGCTGGCACCACCGGGCGGGTGACCGCTGCGGCGTACAGGGCGCCAACTTCGCGGGCCAGACCGGCCAGGGACAGGCAATCGCCACGGTTCGGGGTCAGGTCGACCTCGATGCTGGCGTCGTCCAGGTCCAGGTATTCACGAATGTCCTGGCCAACCGGAGCATCGGCGGCCAGCTCCAGCAGGCCGTCGTTGTCGTCGCTGATCTGCAGCTCGGACGCCGAGCACAGCATGCCGTTGGACTCGACACCACGCAGCTTGGCCTTCTTGATCTTGAAGTCGCCCGGCAGCTCGGCGCCAATCATGGCGAACGGGATCTTGAGGCCCGGGCGCACGTTCGGCGCACCACAGACGACCTGGAAGGTCTCGCTGCCGTTGCTCACCTGGCAAACGCGCAACTTGTCGGCGTCGGGATGCTGCTCGGTGCTCAGCACCTCACCCACCACGATACCGCTGAACTGGCCGGCGGCCGGGGTCACGCTGTCGACTTCAAGACCAGCCATCGACAGACGAGCCACCAGCTCGTCACGGGAAACCTGCGGGTTGACCCAACCACGCAGCCATTTTTCACTGAATTTCATCCTGCTCTCCTGAAAGATTCGTTACGGGTGCGCGACCTAGCGAAATTGCGCAAGGAACCGCAAATCGTTGTCGAAGAACAGGCGCAAATCGTTGACGCCGTAACGCAGCATGGCCAGGCGCTCGGCACCCATGCCGAAAGCGAAGCCAGAGAACTCTTCGGGGTCGATGCCGGACATGCGCAGCACGTTCGGGTGAACCATGCCGCAGCCCATGACTTCCAGCCAGCCGGTCTGCTTGCACACGCGGCAGCCTTTGCCACTGCACATCACACACTGGATATCGACTTCAGCCGAAGGTTCGGTGAAGGGGAAGAACGACGGACGGAAACGCACCGCCAGCTCCTTCTCGAAGAACACCCGCAGGAATTCCTCGATGGTGCCCTTGAGGTCGGCAAAGTTGATGTCGCGATCAACCAGCAGGCCTTCGACCTGGTGGAACATCGGCGAGTGGGTCAGGTCCGAGTCGCAACGATAGACGCGACCCGGGCAGACGATGCGGATCGGCGGCTGCGAGGACTCCATGGTCCGCACCTGCACCGGCGAGGTGTGGGTACGCAGCAGCATGTTCGCATTGAAATAGAAGGTGTCGTGCATTGCCCGCGCCGGGTGGTGGCCGGGAATGTTGAGCGCCTCGAAGTTGTGATAGTCGTCTTCGACCTCTGGGCCTTCGGCGATGCCGTAGCCGATATGGGTGAAGAACTGCTCGATGCGCTCGAGCGTACGGGTGATCGGGTGCAAACCACCGGAAGTCTGGCCACGGCCCGGCAAGGTCACGTCAATGCATTCGGCCGCCAGGCGAGCGCTGAGCTCGGCTTCTTCGAAGGCGGTCTTGCGCGCATTGAGCACTTCGGTGACGCGTTCCTTGGCGTCGTTGATCAGGGCGCCGACTTTCGGACGCTCTTCGGCAGGCAGGTTGCCCAGGGTCTTCATCACCTGGGTCAGTTCGCCTTTCTTGCCAAGGAATTGAACCCGGATCTGCTCCAGGGCATTGATGTCTTCAGCGCGTTCCACAGCCTCCAGGGCTTGGGAGACCAGCGCATCCAGGTTTTCCATGTACAGACTCCAGATACGAAATAGGGGAAGAGCTTACAGGCTCTTCCCCTATTTATGACGTTTAACATTCGCCGCCGGATTCGCCGGCGAATGATTGTCGTGGGTACTTAAGCCAGAACGGCTTTAGCTTTCTCGACAATCGCAGCAAACGCCGCTTTTTCGTTCACTGCCAGATCAGCCAGAACCTTGCGGTCGATCTCGATGGACGCCTTTTTCAGACCGGCGATCAGACGGCTGTAGGACAGGCCGTTGTTACGAGCACCAGCGTTGATACGGGCGATCCACAGAGCGCGGAACTGACGTTTTTTCTGACGACGGTCGCGGTAGGCGTATTGGCCTGCCTTGATGACCGCTTGCTTGGCAACACGGAATACGCGGGAACGCGCGCCGTAGTAGCCTTTAGCCAGTTTCAGAATTTTCTTGTGACGCTTACGAGCGATGACGCCACGCTTTACACGAGCCATGAGTTATATCCTCTATCTTTGACCGAAATTAACGTACGCGCAGCATGCGCTCGACTTTTGCCACGTCAGACGGGTGCAGCAGGCTGCTACCACGCAGTTGACGCTTACGCTTGGTCGACATTTTGGTCAGGATGTGGCTCTTGAAAGCGTGCTTGTGCTTGAAGCCGGAAGCAGTTTTCAGGAAACGCTTCGCTGCACCGCTTTTGGTTTTCATCTTTGGCATGTTCGGATACTCCGCATTCAGTGGATAAACATAACCGCAAGGCCTGCCGTGCCCTGGTGGTTACTTCTTTTTCTTGGGGGCGATGACCATCATAAGCTGGCGTCCTTCCATCTTCGGATGCTGCTCAACGGTGCCGTATTCGGCGAGGTCGGTTTCGACCCGCTTCAACAGCTCCATGCCCAGCTCCTGGTGAGCCATCTCACGGCCGCGGAATCTCAGAGAGATCTTGGCCTTGTCCCCATCATTAAGGAAACGTACCAGGTTGCGTAGTTTTACCTGGTAATCCCCTTCTTCCGTCCCTGGACGAAACTTGATTTCTTTGATCTGGATCTGCTTCTGGTTCTTCTTCGCCGCAGCCTGCTGCTTCTTCTTCTCGAAGAGGCTCTTGCCGTAGTCCATGACCCGGCACACAGGTGGTACAGCGTCAGCAGAAATTTCTACCAGGTCCAGCTTCGCTTCATCAGCGATACGAAGCGCTTCATCAATCGAGACGATGCCAATCTGCTCGCCGTCAGCGCCAATTAACCGAACCTCGCGTGCCGAGATATTCTCGTTGATCGGGGCCTTCGGTGCAGTTCGTTTATCCTGTCTCATATCACGCTTAATGGTAATTACTCCGAATCTTGGCGACCACGCCGGGAAACCGCTTGCGCAAGCAAGTCCGCGAACTGGGCGACGGGCATGGAACCCAGGTCAGCACCTTCACGGGTACGCACAGCGACAGTTTGCGTTTCGACTTCCCGATCTCCAATAACCAAGAGATAGGGAACCTTGAGCAAGGTATGCTCGCGGATTTTAAAGCCGATCTTTTCATTTCTCAAGTCAGACTTGGCACGGAATCCGCTATTGGTCAGGGTTTTTTCCACCTGCAGAGCGAATTCGGCCTGTTTGTCGGTGATATTCATGACCACCGCCTGGGTTGGCGCCAGCCAGGCCGGGAATGCACCTTCGTAGTGCTCGATCAGAATTCCGACGAAACGCTCGAACGAACCGAGGATCGCACGGTGCAGCATCACCGGATGCTTGCGGCCGTTGTCTTCGGACACATACTCGGCGCCCAGACGGATCGGCAGGTTGAAGTCCAATTGCAGGGTACCGCACTGCCAGACGCGGCCCAGGCAGTCCTTGAGCGAGAACTCGATCTTCGGACCGTAGAAGGCGCCCTCGCCCGGCTGCAGGTCATACGGCAGACCCGCGTTGTCCAAGGCGGCAGCCAGTGCTGCTTCAGCGCGATCCCACAGTTCGTCGGAACCGACGCGTTTTTCCGGACGAGTGGACAGCTTGAGCTGGATGTCCTGGAAGCCGAAGTCGGAGTAGACGTCCATGGTCAGCTTGATAAACGCCGCCGATTCGGACTGCATCTGCTCTTCGGTACAGAAAATGTGCGCGTCGTCCTGGGTGAAGCCACGCACGCGCATGATGCCGTGCAGCGCACCGGACGCCTCGTTGCGGTGGCAGGCTCCGAACTCGGCCAGGCGCAGCGGCAGCTCGCGGTAGCTCTTCAGGCCCTGGTTGAACACCTGCACGTGGCACGGGCAGTTCATCGGCTTGACCGCGTAGTCACGGTTTTCCGACTGGGTGGTGAACATGTTGTCGGCGTAGTTGGCCCAGTGTCCGGACTTCTCCCACAGCGTGCGATCGACCACCTGCGGCGTCTTGATCTCCAGGTAGCCGTTCTCGCGCTGGATCTGGCGCATGTACTGCTCCAGGACCTGGTACAGGGTCCAGCCATTCGGGTGCCAGAACACCATGCCTGGTGCTTCTTCCTGAAGGTGGAACAGACCCAGGCGCTTGCCGATCTTGCGGTGATCGCGCTTCTCGGCTTCCTCGATGCGCTGGATGTAGGCGGCCAGCTGCTTCTTGTCAGCCCAGGCGGTACCGTAGACACGCTGCAGCTGTTCGTTCTTGGCATCACCGCGCCAGTAGGCGCCGGACAGCTTGGTCAGCTTGAACGACTTGAGGAAACGGGTGTTCGGCACGTGCGGGCCGCGGCACATGTCGACGTATTCTTCGTGGTAGTACAGGCCCATGGCCTGCTCATCAGGCATGTCCTCGACCAGGCGCAGCTTGTAGTCCTCGCCACGGGCCTGGAACACCTCGATCACCTCGGCGCGCGGGGTGACCTTCTTGATGACGTCGTAGTCCTTGTCGATCAGCTGCTGCATGCGCGCTTCGATCGCCGCCATGTCTTCCGGCGTGAAAGGACGCTCGTAGGCGATGTCGTAGTAGAAGCCTTCGTCGATGACCGGACCGATGACCATCTTCGCGGTCGGGTACAACTGCTTCACCGCGTGACCGACGAGGTGAGCGCAGGAGTGACGAATGATTTCCAGCCCCTCTTCGTCCTTGGGCGTGATGATTTGCAGACTGGCGTCGTGTTCGATCAGGTCACAGGCATCGACCAGCTTGCCATCGACCTTGCCGGCCAGGGTGGCCTTGGCCAGGCCTGCGCCAATGGATGCGGCGACCTCGGCGACGGTAACCGCCTTGTCGAACGTGCGTTGACTGCCATCGGGAAGAGTAATTACGGGCATGGCGCCTCCTCTCCTAGTGGTGACCCCTACCAAAGGTCACGTGGGTTGGGATGAGCCAGTACGCGATTCGCCCCTGTCCTTTCTTGCGAAAGGCCTGCCTCACAGTGGCAGAAGTCGGATGCCTGCCAGGGTACGAACCAGAGTGACTGGAACAGAAAGAGTACGGGAACGCGCAAGCCAGAGGTGCGCCGAACCCGAGCCAGGCATGCTAGCACACGGAGTGGCGCAAGCGATGGGCCGGAGTGCCGACAAGTGGAAATATTTGGAAAAAAGGCGTTGCCGGTGAACTCCTGCGGATTTTTTCCGCTCAGAGTCTCTGAAGCGTCCTACTCTTCCTGACACCGACTACCAAGGAGTGCCCGGTTATGCGACTTCATTCTCTTCTGGCCTTCGCGGCCGCTGGAATCATGCTGATGCCCCTGGCTGCCAATGCCGGAAAGATCTCCGCCGACAAGAGAGGCGAATACATGGATGCCTGCATCCAGGCCGCGACCGCCAAGGGCCTCGACGCCAAGACCGCGAACCAGCACTGCACCTGCGGCAGGGATGCACTGGAGAAGAACTTCACCGACAAGGAAATCGCCGCCCTGGACAGCAACGAGGGAGTCGATGCGCAACTGAAGCAACGCGCCCAGGCCGCAGTGATGAATGCCTGCGCAGCGAAAAAATAAAGCCGATCTGGCACACCCTTGCGCCAGATCAGCATTCGATGAAGCTAAAAGCCACCACACGCGAATAATTCGACTATGATGTCCGAGTGCATCCTGTTGGCTCTCGGCGACACCGCACTACCGAAAATCAAGTTTTCCTGGAGATACACCCCATGTCCAATCGCCAAACCGGCACCGTCAAGTGGTTCAACGATGAGAAAGGCTACGGCTTCATCACTCCTCAAGGTGGCGGCGACGACTTGTTCGTACACTTCAAGGCCATCGAAGCAGACGGCTTCAAATCCCTGAAGGAAGGCCAGTCCGTTTCCTTCGTGGCCGAAAAAGGCCAGAAGGGCATGCAGGCTGCACAGGTTCGTCCAGAGTAATCACTCTGCCGAATAAAAAACCCGTCGCTCGCGACGGGTTTTTTTATGTCCGGATCCAGGCTCAGCCGCAATTGACCCGACTGACGACACCCTTGTCGTCAGCATGCAGGTTCAGGCGTTCGGAACGGTATTCCAGGGTAATGACGTCGGTAGGCTTGAGAATACGCGCCAGTTGCGCCCCGCTCGCCTTGCGCGCCTGCTCCAGCAACTCGGCGGACGCTGGCTTGCCCACGGCGAACCCGGCGCCACTGGCTTCGCAACGACCGTCGGTATTCGCCGCCACGGGCTCGGGCGCCTTCGAAGTGCTACCGCCACTGCTGCAACCGACCAGGATGGCGGCGGCCAGCAGGCTCACCAGTGATGCACGCATAGGAAACATGAATCCTCCTTAGGAATACTTGATGCTGCCTGATCCGACAGCATTTGATGCTGGTTGTTGCAAAGCGGGGCAGTCTGCCTGACTCATACGACGAGGGGAAATGACAATAGTGTCTGGATTTTGCGCCCGCCGAACACCGTCAATACAGATCAATATAGTCGCTGCCAGGCTTGGGCCAGTTATCCTGCAAGGCCTTGAACACCTGGCCGACCCAGCGCTCATCGGCTGCGGCCTGAGGACCTACGCAACCGGACCCGGCCGCCCAGGTCTCCAGGCGAAAGAGCAAGCCATCGAGTTGCGCACCTCCCACCACTTCGGACAACCACGCCTGCCCACCCCGACTGACCCGCAACTGGTTATGCTTCGCGCCGTTGCCACTGGCGATCAACTGGCGGACCTGCTCCAGGGTGAATTGCCGTGGATCGTTCAAGTCGATCTGCATGCTGCTGTCCTGCCGGTGGAAGATCCGCTTAGTTTGCCACGCTGATGTCCTTATGCCTAAGTCGCACAGCAGTACGTCAGGTGACACGGTTACACTGCAAGCCCAGCGACAATACTTGGGTAAGCCGTACAGAAACGTCACGGGCCCGACGTTTCACCCTCGACAGATGGGCCCCTTGCGAGACCTTCATGACCAGCCACAGCATCGATGCCGACATCAAGGTCAAATGGCCCGAGGGCCAGAGCGCCTACAGCCCGGGCACAGCGGAAGAACTGTCCCTCATCGCGATCGACCTGCTGGTCAAGGAAATGGGCAGCGATGCGGCGCGTACCTTCATTGACCAGATCTTCGAGCGCTATCGACACGAACCGGTCGCAGCGCCCGCCACCGATCTCACGTTTCGAGCTCAGCCAGCCCAGGAATCGACGGCTGCGCCCCCGCACGAGTGACCGAGATCGCTGCCGCGCGCTGACCGAGGATGATCGCCTCGCGCTCGCTGCAGCCTCGCGCCAGCGCGGCGGCAAAACCACCGACGAAGGTATCGCCGGCAGCTGTCGTGTCCACGGGCTGCACCAGCGGTGCGGCAAAGTGCTCGCTACCCTCTGCACCTACCAGCAACGCGCCTTCAGCTCCCAGGGTGACGATCACCCGGTCGACGCCAAGGTCACGCAGGTGTGCGGCGACCCGTTCGGCGGAGCGCAGGTCCTGCACTGGCAAGCCGGTCAGCGCTGCCGCCTCGCTTTCGTTAGGGATCAGGTAGTCGATATTGGCGAGCCAGTCCAGCGGTAGCGGGCCGCTTGCCGGTGCCGGGTTGAGGATCATCGTCTTGCCCAGGGCACGGCCTCGCGCCAGTGTCCAGGCCACGGTCTGTGGCGGAACTTCCATCTGGCAGACGATGACATCCGCATCCTGCAACAGGGCCTCGAAGCGCTCGACCGAATCGGGCAGCAGGCAGCCGTTGCTACCCGCGACGATGACGATGGCATTCTGGCTAGCCGCATCCACCACGATCAACGCCACACCGCTGGACACCCCAGGCACCACCTGTAGCGCCTGGCAGTCGATCCCTTCCAGCAGCAAGCCATCACGCAACTGCCGCCCATAGGCATCATCGCCGACACAACCGATCATCGCGACCGAAGCGCCCAGGCGCGCAGCAGCAACGGCCTGATTGGCACCCTTGCCCCCCGGAACGGTGGCAAAGGACTCACCCGCGAGGGTTTCACCCGCCCGAGGCAAGCGCTCGGCCCGGGTCACCAGATCCATGTTGAGACTGCCCACCACCACTACCCTGGCTGCCATGATGTTTCCTATTCGCTGAACAGATCCGGGCACGGCCCGGTGGACTCGCGCAGGACGATCTTCGGCGCGACGATGCGCTGCTCCACCGCGACATCACCTTGCCCGGTGACCCGTCGCAACAGCAACGAGGCCGCCATCTCGCCCAGATCGCGGATGGATTGCCCGACCGTGGTCAGCGCCGGATAGACGTACTGGCACATCTGGATATCGTCGAAGCCGATCACCGACAGTTCACCCGGCACGGTGATATTGCGCTCCGCTGCAGCGCGCAATACCCCCATGCCGATCATGTCGTTGCCGGCGAAGATCGCCGTAGGCCGCTGATGGCTCAGCAACTGCGCCGCCGCGTCATAACCGCCAAGGCTGGTGAAGTCACTGTTCAGCAGCCGTCTTTCACGCGGCGCAATCCCGGCTTCGCCCATTGCCCGCTGGAAGCCGGCCAGACGCAGCGTGGCCACGCTGGTATCCGCCGGACCATTGATGCAGGCGATATCAGTGTGCCCCAGGTCCAGCAAGTGCCGGGTCGCCAGATAGGCTCCCTGCTCGTGATCGATACGCACCAGGTCGGCGTTCACCCCCTCCAGCGCCCGGTCAACGATCACCATGGGAGTGCGCACGCGGGACAGGCTGTCGAGCAGATCGCGGTCTTCGCCAACCGAGGCGACCACCAGGCCATCGATGCGCTTCTCCAGCAGCACGCGCAGGTAACTGCGCTGCTTTTGTGGGTTGTCGTCGGAGTTGCAGAGGATCACGCAGTAGCCATTGCGCTCGCAGGCATCCTCGATGCCCCGGGCCAGCTCGGCGAAGTACGGGTTGACACTGTTGGGCACCAACAGACCGATGGTCGCGGTACTGCGTGCCTTGAGCGACCTGGCCACGGCACTGGGCACGTAGTCGAGCTCGGCAATGGCCGCCTCGACCTTGAGCCGAACCGGTTCGCTGACAGGTCGGGTCTTGTTCAGCACATGAGACACGGTGGTGTAGGAAATACCGGCCAGTGCCGCGACGTCTTTTATGGTTGCCATGCTTTCAGTTCCGCCGGCCTGCACGCCGACTGCGATAAGTGTCGAGGATCACGGCGATCACGATGACCGCCCCGGTGATGATGCGCTTGCTCGGTTCAGAGGCGCCAATCTGTGCCAGCCCCGCCGCCAGCACGGAAATGATCAGTACGCCGAAGAAGGTACTGATGACCGAACCACGTCCGCCCATCAGGCTGGTACCGCCAATCACCACGGCGGCGATGACCTGCAGCTCCAGGCCGGAGCCGGCGTTGGGGTCGGCGGCTTCCAGCCGGGAAATCTGGAACAGCGCCGCCAGGCCAGCAAGCAGCCCCATCAGGGAAAACACCAGGATCTTGAAGGGCCGCGGGTCGACACCCGCCAGGCGTACCGCTTCTTCGTTGGTACCGATGCCGATCAGGTAGCGGCCGAAGACCGTGCGAGTCAGCACCAGTTGCGCCAGCACGATCACCGCCAGCGCAATCAGGAACGACGGCGAAATGCCAAAGGCGATCGGCTCCGACAGCCAGGCCAGGGCATCACCGATGTAGGCGGTGCGCGAGTCGGTCAGTTCGTACGCCGCACCACGGGCAATTTCCAGCACGCCGAGGGAAACGATGAAGGAGGGAATCCGCCAGGCCACCGCGACTACCCCGGTAAGCGTACCGACCAAGGCGGCAGCCACCATCCCGAGCAGGGCGGCAGGCAAGACGCCCCACCCCCAGCCCAACATCGCCACGCTGACCACCGAGGCGGCCAGGGCCAGGACCGACCCCACGGAGAGATCGATGCCGCCGATGATCAGCACCAGGGTCATGCCCACGGCCAGCACCATCAGGTCGGGAATCTGGTTGGCAAGGGTGCTGAACGTGGCATAGGACAGGAAGTGGCTGCTGAGCAGGGAAAACAGCACCATCAGACTGAGCAGGGCACCCGCCAGCCCAAGATAGGTGTCCAGGGCCAACCGGCTACCCGAGCGCTTGCCCGGGGTCGGGGTGACAACGCCTGGATTTTTCATGAAGACATCCTCAGCGCTGCATTGGACAACAGCGCATCACGTTTCTGATAACCGGAGAACGCCGCTGCCAGCAGCCGGTCCTGGCTCCAGTCGCCACGCTCGAAGGTGTCCACCAGACGCCCTGCGGACAGCACGCCGATGCGATCGCAGATCAGCATCAACTCGCGCAGGTCGCTGGACACCACCACCAGTGCCTTGCCCTGCCCTGCCAGTTCGGCGAGCAGGCCATAGATATCCAGCTTGGCACCCACATCGATGCCACGGGTCGGCTCATCGAACAGCAGCACCTGGCAATCGCGCTCCAGCCAGCGTCCGATCACCACCTTCTGCTGGTTGCCACCGGACAACTCGCCCACCGCCTGCCCCACTCCAGCACTGCGAATGCGCAAGCCGGTGGCAAGGCGCTCGGCCAGTTGGCGCTCGCGCTCGCGATCAAGCACACCCCTGCGCGAAACCGTTTCGAGGTTGCCCAGCAACAGATTGGCGCTGATCGACTCGCTCAGCAGCAGCCCTTCGCCCTTGCGGTCCTCGCTGACCAGGGCAATGCCGTGACGCACTGCCGTCATCGGTGAGTCGATCCGGCACACCCGCAGCGGCTGGCCGACCTCGACGCTGCCCCGATCGGCGCGATCGGCACCGAATATCAGGCGCAGCAATTCGGTGCGCCCTGCACCCACCAGGCCGCACAGCCCGAAGACCTCGCCGGCGCGTACGTCGAACGACACATCGTTGACCTTGTCGGCGCGCCCGAGCGCATTGACCCTGAGCAGCGGATCGCCAATGTGCCGCTCTCGCGCCTCGATATGCCCGCCCAGCTCGCGACCCACCATGAGACTGACCAGTTGCTCGCTGCTGTAGCGCTGCATCGGCTCGACGCAGACCAGGCGACCATCGCGCAACACCGCGACCCGCTGGGCGATGCGCGCGAGCTCTTCAAGGCGGTGCGAAATGTAGATGATCGCCACGCCCTGCTGACGCAACGCCTCCACCCGGGCGAACAGCAAGTCCACCTCGCGCTCGGTGAGCATGGCGGTGGGCTCGTCGAGGATCAGCACATGGCAATCGCCGATCAGGTTGCGGGCGATTTCCACCATCTGCTGGTGGCCGATACCCAGCTCGGCAACCGGCGTATCGGGATTGAGCGCTTCCAGCCCCATCCGCCCCATGGCCTCCACGGCCTGGCGGCGCAGGCGCGTGCGATCGATCCAGCCGAAACGCCCGGGCAGGTCATGGAGAAACAGGTTTTCCGCAACGCTGAGGTTCGGTACCAGGTTGAGTTCCTGCATGACCATGCGCACACCGAGGCGCTCGGCCGCGGCACGGCTGGCAGGCCGATAGGGCACCCCCTGGAACTGCATCTGCCCCGCGCTCGCCGTTTCAAGACCACCGATGATCTTCGACAGGGTGCTCTTGCCCGCGCCATTCTCGCCGGTGAGCGCCAGCACCTCGCCTCGATGCAGGGTCAGTTCGATGTCTTCGAGCACCGGCTGCGCGTAGCTCTTGCCGACCCCGCTGATGGTCAGCAGCGCTGGCTCGGTCATGGCTGACGGGTGACCAGGTCGACCGGCGTCTGGATGACGTTGTCGGCATCCACCTCGGGCTTCTCGCCCTTGAGCAGCTTCAGTGCCGCCTCGATACCGAACACGGCCTGGCGTGCAGCGTACTGGTCGGCGGTGGCGAGGATGCGACCGTCGGCCAGCATGGGGGCTACCGCCTTGAGGTTGTCGTAGCCCACCACCTGAACCTGTCCGGTGCGCCCTGCGGAACGCACCGCGGCGACCGCGCCCAGGGCCATGCTGTCGTTGCCCGCCAGCAACGCCTTGAGATTCGGATACTCATTGAGCATCGCCGAGGCCACGGCGTTGCCCTTGTTGATCTCCCAGTTGCCGGACTGCACCGAGACGATCTTCATCTGCCCGGCCTGCATCGCATCCTTGAAGCCGGCGGTGCGTTGCTGGGCATTGGTGGTGGTCGGGACGCCCTCGATGATGCCGACCTCGTCACCCGCCTTCAGCCGCGCGGCCAGGTAGTCGCCCACCAGGCGCGCGCCCTTGCGGTTGTCGGGCCCCACGAAAGGCACGTTCAGGCCCTTGCTTTTCAGCACCTCTGGATCGAGGCGGTTGTCGATGTTGACCACCGTGATGCCAGCGTCCATGGCACGCTTGATCACCGGCACCAATGCCTTGGAGTCCGCCGGGGCGATCACCAGCGCATTGACGCCCGAGACGATCATCTGCTCGACGATGCGGATCTGGTTGCCGGTATCGGACTCGTCCTTGATGCCATTGGAGACCAGCTCGAACGCGTCGGCGTGTTCCTTCTGGTAGGCCTTGGCCCCCTCCTCCATGGTGAGGAAGAACTCGTTGGCGAGGGATTTCATGACCAGCGCGACCTTGGGATGGTCAGCGGCGCGAACGACCGAGAGAGGCAGGGCAGTGCAGAAGACGGCGAGAAAGGCGACAGCCAGCGTCCGTCCGGCAGAAGGAAGGTGCATGAGGTCTACTCCGCATTTTTATGCTTTTTATCGGATCGCAAACGTTTGCGCTACCTCACTATGCGAACAGAACCTGGCTTTGTCAAATCTCGAAAGGAATGCTGGCCAGGCCCTGAGGCGGGGGGATTGTCGCTCAAACGCTCGAAGAACCGAACTTTTAGTTGGAAATCATCCGATTCCCGACGGGAAAGGTGCCCCTGAGATTCTAGGCAAAGGGCCAGTTTTTGCCGTGCTCGTGCACGGCTGTCGAAACCCTGGCGAATTTATTTTGCATCCCTTGCAGCAAACGCACGGCGAAGCGGTCACATGCGCTCTTTTGAACGACACGCTGTTGCGAAAACTCTTACAGTTAAATACTGTATGCACATACAGCAAAAACAAGGGAAACACTTCCGTGGCCACCTCCTCCGCCTCCACGCCCGCCAGCAGCTACGAGCAACTGGGTATCCGCATCCAGAAAATCATCAATGCCCCGACCGCCCAGCGTTCCCGGGCTGCGCTGATCTTCCGCCTGGAGCACGAGTCCCCCGACGACTGGGAGACCCTGCTCGAGGAAATCGCCGAGAACGACAATGTCACCCTCGCCCATCGCGACGATGGCGGCGTGCAGATTTTCTGGACGGTGCCGAAGGAAGATTGAAGCGGATGAGATTCACTGTATTGGCAGCCACCTGCCTGTTGTTCAGCTTCACCGCTCACGCCGACGCCCCCCGCACCTTTACCGAAGCCAAGAAGATTGCCTGGCGCCTGTATGCGCCGCAGTCGACGGAGTTCTACTGCGGCTGCAAGTACAACGGCAATCGTGTCGATCTGGCCGGCTGCGGTTATGTCCCGCGCAAGAACGCCAACCGCGCCGCGCGCATCGAGTGGGAGCACATCGTTCCGGCCTGGCAGATCGGCCATCAGCGCCAATGCTGGCAGAACGGCGGGCGCAAGAACTGCTCGCGCAACGATGCGACCTACGCCCGTGCCGAAGCCGACCTGCACAACCTGGTGCCGAGCATCGGCGAGGTCAACGGCGACCGCAGCAACTTCAGCTACGGCTGGCTGCCCGAGCAGCACGGACAGTACGGCTCGTGCCTGACCCAGGTCGACTTCAAGGCGAAGAAGGTCATGCCGCGGCCGTCCATTCGCGGGATGATCGCGCGCACCTATTTCTACATGAGCAAGCAGTACAACCTGAGCCTGTCGAAGCAGGACCGGCAATTGTACGAAGCCTGGAACAAGACCTATCCGGCCGAGACCTGGGAACGCCAGCGCAATCAGCGCGTGGCGTGCGTGATGGGACACGGCAACGAGTTCGTCGGACCGGTCGACCTCAAGGCCTGCAGTTGAGTCTCAAGTCAGCGCCTGCAGATAGGCGCTGGCCTGCTGGCAACGCTGCAGGTGGACGATCTCGGCGGGACCGGGAATGACGAAACGGGTCAGGTCGCTCTCGTCGGCCAGATCCGCCAGCTTGACCACCCGCGCCAGTGGGTCGCAACCGACCCGGGCGACGAACGCCTCGTCGCTCTCGTCGCCGCGCTGACTGAGGGCCTGCACCGCCGCGAGGATCTTCAGGGTGAAGCCCTCGCGCGCCAGGTCCGACAGGGTCATGGGGGACTCCCGCAGCACCTCGTGCAACACCGCTACGATGCGTTGCTCGGTGGTCGAGACCCGCAGCATCACCCGCAGGGGATGCAGGATGTACGCCGCGCCGATCCTGTCCCGATGCCCCTCATGGGCCCGGGCTGCAACCGCAATGGCTCGCTCCAGCGTGGACATGGCCCCCTCCTCACCGTTGCTGCACTCATCGATGGAACCGCTTCCTCCTGAGCATAGCCCGACATGCGCGGGAGCACCGGTCGCAGAGCGTCCGGCATGGGATTATCGTGGGGCGTCGTGCTGGATCACCACCGAGTCGGTCCCCAGGCGGGCCATCACGTCGTCCTTGATCGATTGCGCCTCGGCCTTGTCGGTGTAAGGACCGAGCAACACCACCGGCTTGCCATCGCGGTAGACCACCGACGAAGGAATGCCCTTCTCGATCAGGCGAGCGGTCATGTCGCTCAGCGCGCCCATGTTCGGCCCCTGGACGATCTCCACATCCCAGCCCTGCGGCGCCGGGTCGTTGGCGATGGCGTCGGCGCGACGCTGCAGGTCGGCGCCGCCGCAGACTTCGCGGATACGCAGGTCGCTGCCGGTCTCGTCGATGATGATGTCGTAGTCCGCGCCTTTCTTGATCGCCACATAGCTGCGGTACGGCAGGTAGTTGCCGCTGTCGTCCTTGCCGCGGAACTGACCGCAGATATCACCGTGGGTATTGAACCGCACGTTGGCGAACTTGGCCGTCTTCGGATTCTGCAGGTGTTCGGCGACCTGCTTGTGCACTCGCTCCGCATCGTTGTCACAGCCGGCCAGGGCCAGCAACGCCATTACCACCGCCACTTTGCGCACGGATCTACCTCCTGAATTCAAGCGGCGGATTCTAGCACCAGGCCATGAGATGGGTCCGCTACTCCTTGACGCAGTCCACGGTGTAGACCCGCTGGCCATCTATTTCTTCATGTTGCAAACCGTGCACGTCGGCCACGAAGCCCGGGAAGCCGGTGTCGAAGGCGCGGGCGAACGCCAGGTAGTCGAGGATCGAACGGGTTGCCTCGGTGAAGCGTTCGCCCGGCATGATCAGCGGGATCCCCGGGGGATACGGCACCAGCATCACCGCGGCGATGCGCCCGAGCAACTGCTCGATGGGCACCGCCTCGACCTCGCCGCGCACCAGCTTGTCATAGGCATCGGCGGGCTTGATCACCACATCCGGCAGGCGCGTGTAGAGGCGCTTGAGCTGCTTGGCAGTGGCATTGCTGCGATAGCAGGCGTGCAACTGATCGCAGAGATCACGCAGGCCCATGCCGCGATAGCGCTGCGGGTCCTGGCTGGCGATGCAGGGCAGGCTCTGGGTCAGCTCGGTGTTGGCGTCGTAGTTGCGCTTGAACTCCAGCAGTTCGGTGAGCAGCGTGCTCCACTTGCCCTTGGTGATGCCCATGGAGAACAGCACGAGGAAGGAATACAGCCCGGTCTTCTCCACCACCAGCCCACGCTCCCAGAGGAACTTGCTCACCACCGCAGCGGGAATGCCATGCCGATCGAGGCTGCCACCGCCGTCCAGACCGGGCATGACCAGGGTGACCTTGATCGGATCGAGCAGCACGTAGTCCTCGCTGACATCGCCGAAACCGTGCCACTGCGCCTGGGGCTCGAGCAACCAGTCCTCGGTGGCGACACGCTGGCTGCCCTCGACCCCTGGCGGCTGCCAGACACTGAACCACCAGTCCTCGGCATCCAGGTGCGCGCGCAGGTTGGCCAGGGCACGGCGAAAGCTCAATGCCTCGTCGAACATTTCCTGGAGCAGCGAGCGCCCGGCCGGGCCCTCCATCATCGCCGACGACACATCCAGCGAGGCGAGGATGCTGTATTGCGGCGAGGTGGAGATATGCATCATGAAGGCTTCATTGAAACGATCACGATCCAGTTGCCGGCGGCCACCGTCCTGCACATGGATCATCGAAGCCTGGCTGAAAGCGGCGAGCAGCTTGTGGGTGGAATGGGTGCTGAACACCAGCGGGCTGTCCGCGCTGCGCGAGGTGCCCATGGCGTAGCGCCCGGCGAAGAACTCATGGAAGGCGGCATAGGCGTACCAGGCCTCGTCGAAGTGCAGCACCTCGACACTGTTGCCGAGGGTCTGCTTGATCAGTTCGGCGTTGTAGCACAGGCCGTCGTAGGTGGAGTTGGTCACCACCGCCATCTTCACCCGCGGCTCGCGCCCCCGAGCCAGGGGATTGGCGAGCACCTTGGCCTGGATCGATTCGGGACTGAATTCGCTGAGCGGAATCGGCCCGATGATCCCCAGTTCATTGCGCTCGGGGCACAGGTACAGGGGAATCGCGCCGGTCATGATGATCGCGTGCAGCACCGACTTGTGGCAGTTGCGGTCCACCAGCACCAGGTCATCACGGCCGACCATGGAGTGCCAGACGATCTTGTTCGCCGTCGAGGTGCCGTTGATCACGAAGAAGGTGTGGTCGGCGCCGAAGTTGCGCGCGGCACGGGCCTCGGCCTCGGCCAGCGGACCGGTGTGATCCAGCAGCGAACCCAGCTCCGGGACCGACACCGACAGGTCGGAGCGCAGGGTGTTCTCGCCGAAGAACTGGTGAAACGCCTGCCCCACCGGGCTCTTGCGATACGCCACGCCGCCACCGTGCCCGGGGGTGTGCCAGGAATAGTTGGATTGCGCGGTGTGCTGCACCAGCGCCTTGAAGAACGGCGGCAGCAGGCCATCCAGGTAATTGTGCGCGGCACGCGCGACCTGGCGCGCGAGAAAGGGCACGGTGTCCTCGAACAGGTAGAGGATGCCGCGCAACTGGTTCAGTTCGCTCATGGCATCGGCGGGCGCGTTTTCCAGGGTGACCTGCTCGCCCAAGGCGAAGATCGGCAGGTGCGGCGCACGGGAACGCGCCAGGCGAATCAGCTCGACCATGTTCTGTAGCAGATGGGTGTTTTCGCCGGCACCTTCGGCGGCGATCAACATGCAGGCGAGCCCGTGATGGGTCGCGGCGACCAGGCGGCCCTCGGCGTAGTCGATGGCGCTGAGGATGGTGAAACCGTCCTGGGCCAGCTCCTGGGCGATACCGCGGACGCGATCGCCCGCTACGGTGTCGGACTTGATGTCACGGTGAACGATGAGAACGGGAAACTTGAGGTCCTTGTACATGGACGGCGCTACCTTCTTCCTGCGGGAGGCCACGTGGGCCGTTCATTTCAGGGTAGAAGGTCGCCGCCATGACGCGCGGGAAATGCCTCAGTCGGCTTGCACCAGCTGCTGCCAGAGCGCCGGGGCTCCGGCGGACTTGGCCACGGCTTCGAGACGGGCGACATGAGCCTCCAGTTCCTCGGGGGTGGCGCGGATGATGCGACCGGGCTGGCGGCTCGCCGACAGGCGCCGGATCTCGCTGCCCTGCGCCCCGGCGCCCGCGCCTTCACCGTCATGACCAGCCAGCGACAGGCTGGTCTGGCCACCGGTCATGGCGAGGAAGACGTCGGCCAGCAGCTCGGAGTCGAGCAACGCGCCGTGCAGCTCACGGCCCGAGTTGTCGATGCCGTAGCGTTTGCACAAGGCATCGAGGCTGTTGCGCTGACCCGGATGGCGCTCGCGGGCCATCATCAGGGTGTCGAGGATTTCGCAGTGCCGGGAGATGTCGGCACGGTCGTGCTGACCGAGCAAGGCGAACTCGTTGTTGATGAAGCCAACGTCGAAGGTCGCGTTGTGGATGATCAGGCGCGCGCCCTGGATGAACTCGAAGAACTCCTCGGCGACCTCGGCGAAGCGCGGCTTGTCCAGGAGGAAGGCATCGGTGATGCCGTGGACGCCGATGGCGCCCTCGTCACTCGGGCGATCCGGCTGGATGTAGACGTGGAAGTTGCGGCCGGTGAGGCGTCGGCCCATCAGTTCGACGCAACCGATCTCGATGATCCGGTGGCCATCGGTGACCGGCATGCCGGTGGTTTCGGTATCGAGGACTACCGACCTGTTGTTGTGCAAATCCACGTCGGTGATCTCCTGCCGTGTTGCTGAAAGCGGCGAATCTTAACCCAGCTTCGCCGTCGCGTCCCGGAGATTCATCGGCGCCACGCCTCAGCGCAGGCCACGAACCTCATCGACACCGCGGTTGGCCAACTGGTCGGCGCGCTCGTTGCCGTGATGGCCGATGTGCCCGCGCACCCATTTCCAGGTGACCTTGTGCCGGTTGACCTGCTCGTCGAGCAGTTGCCAGAGGTCGGCATTCTTCACCGGCTCCTTGGCCGCCGTCTTCCAGCCGCGCTTCTTCCAGTTGGTCATCCACTCGGTGATGCCTTTCATGACGTACTGCGAGTCGGTCACCAGCAGCACCTCGCACTCGCGACGCAACGCCTCCAGGCCCTTGATCGCCGCCATCAGTTCCATGCGGTTGTTGGTGGTCTCGCGCTCGCCGCCCCAGAGTTCCTTTTCCGCCCCCTTGTAGACCATCAGCACGCCCCAGCCGCCCGGGCCGGGATTGCCCTTGCAGGCGCCATCGGTGTAGATCTCCACGCTATCGCTCATGTACAGCCTTATTCATCGTTGAAGGGTCTGCCTTCGGGGTGAGGTGCCTGGCGGTTGACCTTGGCCAGCGGCAGTGGAATCAGCTTGCCCATCGGCTCGCGGCGCTCCTGGCGCAGCGGGCGCAGGCCAACCACCATCTTGCGCGCCACCAGCAGGTAGACGCCGCCACCGGAGCCCTGCCAGCGTCCGGCCAGGCGCTCCCACCCCGCCAGCCGGGCCTGCCAGGCCGGGGAGGCAAGCGGCGGACGATAGCACCCGAACCGGCGTTTCTCCAGCGCGAAGCCCAGCAGGTTGAGCCAGTCGCCGACCCGCGACGGCGAGATGCAGCGCGCCTTGCGCAGGGCGTCATGGGCGAACACCCGGCGCACGCCCCAACTGCTCCAGGGGTTGATCCCGACGATCAGCAGATGCCCGCCCGGGCGCACGCTGCTGGCGGCCTCGCGCAACAGGCCGTGGGGCGACAGCGAGAAGTCCAGGCCGTGCTGCAGCACCACCACGTCGGCGGCATGCTCGCTGAGGGGCCAGGCCTGTTCCTCGCAGACGATCTCCACCCCCGGCAGCGGCGCGCCGAGGCGCACGTTGCGCTGCACCTGCGGCGCCGTGGGCGGCGGCTCGGCCCCCGGGCCGTAATGCACCAGGTAACCGCCGAAGTAACGGCCCAGTTCTTCTTCCAGCAGGCGTTGCTCCTCGGCGAGCATCAACTGCCCCAAGGGCCCGGCGAACCAGTCGCGGGCCAGGCTGATCAGCTCGAGCCACTCCGGATCGGCCTGGGCGAAGGCTTGATCGGTCATTGCGTTCTCCCTGGAAGGTTCTCGACGGCGCACATAGCTACTAAGATGCACCCTTGTCCCACGTTTGGCGAATCGCTCGATGATACAGATAGAAGCCTTGCCCGCTTTCAGCGACAACTACATCTGGTTGTTGCAGGATCCCGCCAACCGCCGCTGCGCGGTGGTCGACCCGGGCGACGCGGCGCCGGTACTGGCCTGGCTGCAGGCACACCCCGGCTGGCGCCTGGAAGACATCCTCATCACCCATCACCACCCTGACCACGTCGGCGGCGTCGAAGCCCTCAAGGCCGCCACCGGGGCACGGGTCAGCGGGCCGGCCAGCGAACGGATTCCGGCGCGCGACACGGCGCTGCAGGACAACGCCACGCTGCAGGTCCTGGACGTGGACTTCCAGGTCCTCGCCGTGCCCGGACACACACTCGGACACATCGCCTTCTTCAGCGACCAACCGGCCACACCCCTGCTGTTCAGCGGCGACACCCTGTTCGCGGGCGGTTGCGGGCGCCTGTTCGAAGGCACGCCAGAGCAGATGCACACCTCGCTGCAGCGCCTGGCGCAATTGCCCGAGGCCACCGAAGTGTATTGCGCCCACGAATACACCCTGAGCAACCTGCGCTTTGCCCGCGCGGTCGAGCCGCACAATCCGCACGTTACCGCACGGTTCGAGGAAGTTACCCGTTTGCGCGCCGACAATCGCATCACGTTGCCATCAACGATCGGTGTGGAACGCCTCACCAACCCCTTCCTGCGCACCGGCGAAACATCCGTTAAAGAAAAAGCAGACGAACGGACGGGGGCGTTAAACCCTACGCCAAGTGCTGTTTTTGCTGGGTTGCGGGCCTGGAAAGATACCTTCTGATGATTGCCGCTTGATGACCGCAGAGTTCTGAAAGGTTGACCCGGTTCAGGGTGCTTTCTAGAATCGCCCGACATTTTCGCCCGGAACTCTGTCCCAGCCAATGTCGTCCAATAGCCGCAGAACCTTCACGCCCGTCGCTCTGACGCGCCTCGCACAGGCCATCGCGCTCGGTCTGACAGCCACGCTCGTGGGCTGCCAGAGCACCAGCCACATGGGCGACAACGAAAGCGTTCGCATGCACGTCCAGCCCCGCATCAAGCACAAGCCTGTGTTCGTCCAGGCCAAGCCGGTGGAGCAGGCGCCGCAGGACGTCTGGGAACGCATCCGCCAGGGCTTCCAGCTGCAGGACGATATCGGCGTCAACCCGCGCATCGAACAGCAGCGCCTGTGGTTCGCCAGCAACCCGACCTTCCTCGAGACCGCCGGCGACCGCGGCAGCCTCTACCTGCACTACATCGTCGAGCGTCTCGAAGAGCGCGACATGCCGCTGGAACTGGCCCTGCTGCCAGCCATCGAGAGCGCCTACAATCCGATGGCCTATTCCCGTGCCCATGCCGTCGGGCTGTGGCAGTTCATCCCGTCCACCGGGCGTCACTACAACCTGCGCCAGACCCGTTTCTACGATGGCCGTCGCGACATCACCGCCTCGACCAACGCCGCGCTGGACTACCTGACCCGCCTGCACGACATGTTCAACGGCGACTGGCTGCTCGCCCTCGCCGCCTACAACGCCGGCGAAGGCACGGTCAGCCGGGCCATCGAGCGCAACGACCGCCTCGGCCTGCCCACCGACTACTGGAACCTGCCGCTGCCCCAGGAAACCCGCGACTACGTGCCCAAGCTGCTGGCCCTGTCGCAGGTGGTCCTCACGCCCGACGCCTATGGCGTGAACCTCAACCCGATCGCCAACGAACCCTACTTCGAAGCCGTCGCCATCAAGGACCGGCTCGACCTGTCGCGGGTCGCCGCCCTGGCCGAGATCGACGAAGACGAGCTGTACCAGCTCAACCCGGCATTCAAGAAGCGCATGACCGTGGACGGCCCGCAACAGTTGCTGGTACCGACCGCCAAGGCACAGTTGCTGACCAGCAGCCTGTCGAGCATGAAGCCCGAGGAACTGCTGGCGCTGCAGCCCAAGGCCGCGGTATTCGAGGCGGCACTGGCCGAGGCCAGCGCTCCGGCGACGCGCAGCGTGCGCTACCGGGTCAAGCGTGGCGACAGCCTGGGCAGCATCGCCAAGGCCAACCGGGTCAGCGTCAAGGACCTGCAGCGCTGGAACAAGATCAGCGGCAACCGCCTGAAGGCCGGTCAGACCCTGGTCCTGCAGAGCAGTCAGCCGATCACCGTGGCGTCCACTGCCAAATCCGGCAGCGCAGCCGCCAATGGCAAGCAACGCGCCACCCAGTACAAGGTGCAGAAAGGCGATTCGCTGTATCTGGTCGCCAAACGCTTCAACGTTGAAATGCAACACCTGAAACGCTGGAATCCGCGCAGTGGCCAGGCATTGAAGCCAGGCCAGACCCTCACCGTCTACCTGCCACACTGATAATGGAATGCACCGCCCGCGGGCGGTGCATGGACGCCGCAGGCGCGCTCTTTTTCCTGCTGATACAAGCTGTTACTGTAGGAACCATAAAGCCCAAGCCGCCTGGATCGGATCGCCGACTTGATACGTCCCCTCCTGCTGTCACTCAGCCTGGTCTTGAGCTTTCCCGCGGGCGCCACCATCACCGAAAGCCACGGTTACGCCCAGTTCGGCACGCTCAAGTATCCCGCCAAGTTCACCCACTTCGACTGGGTCAATCCGCAAGCGCCCAAGGGCGGTACCTTGCGGGCCATGGCGTTCGGCACCTTCGACACCCTCAACCCCTACACCTTCAAGGGCAGCAGTCCGGTGACCACGCCGAACTTCCTGCAGTACGGGGTCAACGAGCTCAACGAAACCCTGATGGTCGGCACCGGCCAGTACGACCCGTCCGGTGACGAGGCGACTTCCAGCTACGGACTGATCGCCCGCTCGGTGGAATACAGCGAGGATCGCAGCTGGGTGGTGTTCAACCTGCGCCCGGAAGCGCGGTTCCACGATGGCGTGCCCATCACGGCGGCGGATGTGGCGTTTTCCTACCGCACCCTGCTCAAGGAAGGCCATCCGATCTACCGCACCAACCTGCAGGAAGTGCAGCGGGTCGATGTCCTCGGCCCGCAGCGCATCCGCTTCGTCTTCAAGCGAGCCGGCAATCCCCTGCTGATCCTGCGCCTGGGCGAGATGCCGGTGCTGCCGCAGCATTACTGGAAGGGCCGCGACTTCCAGGCCACCACCTTCGAGCCGCCCCTGGGCAGCGGCCCCTATCGCATCAGCGAAGTCCAGCCGGGCCGGCGCCTGGTGTTCGAACGGGTCAAGGACTGGTGGGGCAAGGACCTGCCGGTCAATCGCGGCAAGTACAACTTCGACCGCGTCGAGTATGAGTTCTACCGCGACAGCGACGTGGCTTTCGAAGCCTTCAAGGCCGGCGAGTTCGACATCTACATCGAGCACCAGGCGAAGAACTGGGCCAACGGCTACAACTTCCCGGCGGTGCGCCGTGGCGATGTGATCAAGGCCCAGATCAAGCACCAGATCCCGACCCAGACCCAGGGCCTGTTCATGAACAGCCGTCGCTCGGCATTCGCCGATCCCCGGGTCCGCCAGGCCCTGGGCCTGATGCTGGATTTCGAGTGGACTAACCGTACCCTGTTCAGCAGCGCCTATCGTCGGGCCACCAGCTACTACCCCAACAGCGAATTCACTGCCGACGGCCTGCCGGTGGGCAAGGAATGGCTATTGCTGGCGCCATGGCGCGAACAGTTGCCGCCAGCCCTGTTCACCCAGCCGTTCGCCGTCAGCCAGACCGACGGGCGCGGGGTCGGCCGCGACAACCTGCGCCAGGCCCTCGACCTGCTCGCCCAGGCGGGCTGGAAACTGAGCGGGCAACGCCTGCTGAACAGCAACGGCCAGCCGTTGAAACTGGAGATCCTCCTGGTCAACCCGAACCTCGAGCGGATTCTCCAGCCTTATGTGGAGAATCTCGTCAGCATCGGTATCGACGCACGCCTGCGCACCGTCGATCGCGCCCAGTACAAACAGCGCCTGGACCAGTTCGATTTCGACATGATCCTGATGACCCTGACCCAGACCCTCAGTCCCGGCCTGGAGCAATGGCAGTATTTCCATTCCAGCCAGGCCGCCACCAAGGGCAGCAAGAACTACGCTGGCGTGAACAGCCCGGTGGTCGACCACCTGCTCGACACGCTGCTCGCCGCGCAGACCCGCGATGACCAGGTGGCCGCGGCCCGCGCCCTGGACCGCGTGCTGCTGTGGCAGCACTACATGATTCCCAACTGGTATCTCGACTATCACCGCCTGGCCTACCGCAACCGGTTCGCCTTCGTCACCACGCCGCCCTACACCCTGGGGCTGAACACCTGGTGGCTCAAGCCTTCGGAGAACGCCCAATGATGCCGATGCCCCGTCTGCGCCTGTTGCTCGGCGGCCTGCTGCTGGCCGGCCTGAGCCTGCCGAGCCTGGCCGCGCCGCAGCACGCCGTGACCCTGTACAACGAAGCGCCGAAGTACCCGGCCGACTTCAAGCATTTCGACTATGTGAACCCCGACGCGCCCAAGGGCGGCACCTTCCGCGAGAACGGCTTCGGCAGTTTCGACAGCCTCAACCCCTTCATCAGCAAGGGCGTGCCGGCGGACAACATCGACCTGGTCTACGACACCCTGGCCCGCGCCAGCCTCGACGAGCCGTTCACCGAGTACGGCCTGCTGGCCAGCCAGATCGAGAAGGCCCCGGACAACAGCTGGGTGCGCTTCTACCTGCGTCCCGAGGCACGCTTCCAGGATGGCCAGCCGGTTCGCGCGGAAGACGTGGTATTCACCTTCAACACCCTGATGAAGAGCGGCGCCCCGCTGTTCCGCGGCTACTACGCCGATGTCGCCGAGGTGGTCGCCGAAGACCCGCTGCGGGTGCTGTTCAAGTTCAAGCACAGCAACAACCGTGAGCTGCCACTGATCCTCGGGCAGATCGCGGTTCTGCCGAAACATGTCTGGGAGGGTCGCGACTTCGCCAAGGGCGGTCTGGAAATCCCGGTGGGCAGCGGGCCGTACAAGGTCGCCGAGGTCAAGCCCGGGCGCTCGATCCGCCTGGAGCGGGACCGCAACTACTGGGGCAAGGACTTGCCGATCAACCGCGGTTTCTACAACTTCGACACCATCACCGTCGACTACTACCGCGACAACACCGTGGCCCTGGAAGCGCTCAAGGCCGGACAGTTCGACTACTGGTTCGAGACCAGCGCGAAGAACTGGGCCACCGCCTACAACATTCCTGCGGTGCGGGAAAAACGCCTGATCCGCGAGGAAATCCCCAACGGCACGCCGACCGGCATGCAGGGTTTCGTCTTCAACCTGCGCCGCCCGGTGTTCCAGGACGTGCGCGTGCGCCAGGCGCTGAGCCTGCTGCTGGACTTCGAATGGACCAACAAGCAACTGTTCAACGGCGCCTACACCCGCACCGGCAGCTACTTCGAAAACTCCGAGATGGCCGCCAGCGGCCTGCCCGGCGAGGATGAGCTGAAGCTGCTCGAACCGCTGCGCGGCAAGATTCCCGAGCAGGTCTTCAGCGAGCCGTTCAAGAACCCGGTCACCGACGCCAGCGGCATGATCCGCGAGCAGCAGCGCCAGGCCTACAAGTTGCTGCAGGAAGCCGGCTGGCGCATCGAGAACGACAAGATGGTGGATGCCCAGGGCAAGCCGCTGACCATCGAGTTCCTCCTCGCCCAGACCGAATTCGAGCGCATCCTCCTGCCCTACAAGCGCAACCTCGCCGACCTCGGCATCACCCTCAACATCCGTCGGGTCGACGTCGCCGAGTACATCAACCGCCTGCGCTCGCGGGACTTCGACATGATCGTCGGCGGCTTCCCGCAGTCCAACTCGCCGGGCAACGAGCAGCGCGAGTTCTGGCAGAGCAGCAGCGCCGACAATCCCGGCAGCCGCAACTACATGGGCCTCAAGGACCCGGCGGTGGACAGCCTGGTGGAATCGCTGATCAACGCCGACTCGCGGCAGAGCCTGGTCGCCCACACCCGCGCGCTCGACCGCGTGCTGCTGTGGGGCTTCTATGTGGTGCCAAACTGGCATATCAAGACCTGGCGCGTGGCCTACTGGAACCATATCGGCCACCCGCAGACCCCACCCAAGTACGACATCGGCATCAACACCTGGTGGATCAAGCCCAACGTACAGCCGGCCGCACCGGTGACCGCGGCGGAAGAAGCCGCCGAAGCGCACGGGGAGCACTGACATGTTCGCCTATATCCTGCGGCGCCTGCTGCTGATCATCCCGACCCTGTTCGGCATCCTGATCATCAACTTCGTCATCATCCAGGCTGCGCCCGGCGGCCCGGTGGAACAGATGATCGCCAAGCTCGAGGGCTTCGAAGGCGCCACCAGCCGCATCGCCGGCGGCGGCGCCGAAGTCTCCGTGGCCGGTTCCAACTACCGCGGCGCACAAGGCCTGGACCCTGCGCTGGTGAAGGAGATCGAGCGCATGTACGGCTTCGACAAGTCGGCGCCGGAACGCCTGTGGATCATGGTCAAGAACTACGCCCGCCTGGACTTCGGCGACAGTTTCTTCCGTGACGCCAAGGTGGTCGACCTGATCGCCGAGAAACTCCCGGTGTCGATCTCCCTCGGCCTGTGGAGCACGCTGATCATGTACCTGGTGTCGATCCCCCTGGGGATCGCCAAGGCGACCCGCCACGGCAGCCACTTCGACGTCTGGACCAGCTCGGCGATCATCATCGGCTACGCCATTCCCGCGTTCCTCTTCGCCATCCTGCTGATCGTGGTGTTCGCAGGCGGCAGCTACCTGGACTGGTTCCCGTTGCGCGGGCTGACCTCGAGCAACTTCGACGAACTGAGCACCTGGGGCAAGATCGGCGACTACTTCTGGCACCTGGCCCTGCCGATCACCGCGCTGGTGATCGGCAACTTCGCCACCATGACCCTGCTGACCAAGAACAGCTTCCTCGACGAGATCAACAAGCAATACGTGGTCACCGCCAAGGCCAAGGGCCTGACGCCGAACCGCGTGCTCTACGGCCACGTGTTCCGCAATGCCATGCTGCTGGTGATCGCCGGCTTTCCCTCGGCCTTCATCGGCATCTTCTTCACCGGCTCGCTGCTGGTGGAGGTGATCTTCTCCCTCGACGGCCTCGGCCTGATGAGTTTCGAAGCGGCGATCAACCGCGACTACCCGGTGGTCTTCGGCACCCTGTTCATCTTCACCCTGCTGGGGCTGGTGGTGAAACTGATCGGCGACCTGACCTATACCCTGGTCGATCCACGCATCGACTTCGAAAGCCGGGAGCACTGAGATGAAGCTGTCCCCTCTCAATCGCCGCCGCTTCGAGCGCTTCAAGGCCAACCGCCGTGGCTGGTGGTCGCTATGGCTGTTCCTGGTGCTGTTCGGCCTGAGCCTCGGCGCCGAGCTGATCGCCAACGACAAGCCGCTGGTGGTGCGCTACGACGGCGAGTTCTATTTCCCGGCGTTCAAGCGCTACCCGGAGACCACCTTCGGCGGCGAGTTCCCCCTGGAAGCCAACTACAAGAGCCCGTACATCCGCGACCTGCTGGAGAAGAAGCAGAGCTGGGTGGTCTGGGCGCCGATCCCGTTCAGCTACCAGAGCATCAACTACGACCTCAAGGTACCCGCTCCCGCCCCGCCTTCGGCACAGAACTGGCTGGGCACCGACGACCAGGGCCGCGACGTGCTGGCGCGGGTGATCTACGGCTTCCGCATCTCGGTACTGTTCGCCCTGACCCTCACCGTGCTCAGTTCCATCATCGGCGTGATCGCCGGCGCCCTGCAGGGCTTCTACGGCGGCTGGGTCGACCTGGCCGGCCAGCGCTTCCTGGAAATCTGGTCGGGCCTGCCGGTGCTCTACCTGCTGATCATCCTCGCCAGCTTCGTGCAGCCGAACTTCTGGTGGCTGCTGGGGATCATGCTGCTGTTCTCCTGGATGAGCCTGGTGGACGTGGTCCGCGCCGAGTTCCTGCGCGGGCGCAACCTGGAATACGTGCGCGCCGCGCGGGCCCTGGGCATGCAGAACGCGGCGATCATGTACCGGCATATCCTGCCCAACGCCATGGTCTCGACCATGACCTTCCTGCCATTCATTCTCACCGGCGCCATCGGCACCCTGACCGCCCTGGACTTCCTCGGCTTCGGCCTGCCGCCGGGTGCACCGTCCCTTGGCGAACTGGTCGCCCAGGGCAAGTCCAACCTGCAGGCCCCGTGGCTCGGCATCAGTGCCTTCGCCGTGCTGGCGCTGATGCTGAGCCTGCTGGTATTCATCGGCGAATCCGCCCGCGACGCCTTCGACCCGAGGAAATGACATGCACAAGGACACCTTGATCGAAGTACGCGACCTCGCCGTCGAGTTCACCAGCGGCGCGCACCAGCAGCGCGTGGTGGAAAGCGTCAGCTTCGACATCCGCCGGGGCGAGACCCTGGCCCTAGTCGGCGAGAGCGGCTCGGGCAAATCGGTCACCGCCCACTCGATCCTGCGCCTGCTGCCCTACCCGCTGGCACGGCACCCGGCCGGGAGCATCCGCTACGACGAGCAGGACCTGTTGCAACTGGACGAGAAGAAGATGCGCCACATTCGTGGCAACCGCATCGCCATGATCTTCCAGGAACCGATGACCTCGCTGAACCCGCTGCACAACATCGAGAAGCAGATCAACGAGGTGCTGATGCTGCACAAGGGCCTGCGCGGCAAGGAAGCCACCGCACGCACCCTGGAACTGCTGGAACTGGTGGGCATCCCCGATCCGGTCAAGCGTCTCAAGGCCCTGCCCCACGAACTGTCCGGCGGCCAGCGGCAGCGGGTGATGATCGCCATGGCCCTGGCCAATGAGCCGGAACTGCTGATCGCCGACGAACCGACCACCGCCCTGGACGTCACCGTCCAGTTGAAGATCCTCGAATTGCTCAAGCGTTTGCAGGCCAAACTGGGCATGGCCCTGCTACTGATCAGTCACGATCTGAACCTGGTGAAAAGAATTGCACACCGCGTATGTGTCATGCAGCGCGGTTGCATCGTCGAACAGGCGTCGTGTGAAGAACTGTTCCGCGCGCCGCAGCATCCGTACACGCAAATGCTGCTCGGTGCCGAGCCCAGCGGCAAGCCTGCCGCCAACCCGGTGGGTGCACCATTGCTGGAAGTCGAGGACCTGCGTGTCTGGTTCCCGATCAAGAAGGGCCTGTTGCGTCGCACCGTGGACCACGTCAAGGCGGTGGACGGCATCAACTTCAGCCTGCCCCAGGGCCAGACCCTGGGCATCGTTGGCGAAAGTGGCTCGGGCAAGTCTACGCTGGGTCTGGCGATCCTGCGTCTGATCGCCAGCCAAGGGGCCATCCGCTTCGAGAACCAGCGGCTGGACGGCATGAGCCAGCAGCAGGTGCGCCCGCTGCGGCGGGAGATGCAGGTGGTCTTCCAGGACCCCTTCGGCAGTCTCAGCCCGCGCATGTGCGTGAGCGATATCGTCGGAGAAGGCCTGCGCATTCATCGGATAGGCACGGAGGCGGAACAGGAACAGGCCATCATGGAGGCTCTCAGGGAAGTAGGTCTGGACCCGGAAACCCGGCACCGCTACCCTCACGAGTTTTCCGGAGGCCAACGACAACGGATTGCCATTGCCCGGGCACTGGTACTGAAACCGGCGCTGATCCTGCTGGACGAGCCCACCTCGGCGCTCGACCGCACGGTTCAACGCCAGGTGGTGGAACTGTTGCGCGCGCTGCAGACCAAGTACAACCTGACCTACCTGTTCATCAGCCATGACCTGGCGGTGGTCAAGGCGCTCAGCCACCAGTTGATGGTGGTCAAGCAGGGTCGCGTGGTTGAACAAGGTCCGGCCGCGGACATTTTCGCCGCACCGCAACATACCTATACACAGCAGCTGCTGGAGGCCGCCTTCCTGGCTCCCACGGCTGTCGATATAACCTGAAGAGGAACAACACATGGGTTTTCTCGCCGGTAAGCGCGTACTGATCGTCGGTGTCGCCAGCAAACTGTCCATCGCATCCGGCATCGCTGCCGCCATGCATCGCGAGGGGGCGGAACTTGCCTTCACCTACCAGAACGAAAAGCTCAAGGGCCGCGTCGAAGAGTTCGCCGCTGGCTGGGGCTCCAACCCCGAGCTGTGCTTCCCCTGCGACGTTGCCAACGATGACGACATCGCCAAGGTCTTCGAGGCACTGAGCAAGAAGTGGGACGGCCTGGACTGCATCGTGCACTCCGTGGGCTTCGCCCCGGGCGACCAGCTCGACGGCGACTTCACCGAAGTCACCACCCGTGAAGGCTTCCGCATCGCCCACGACATCAGCGCCTACAGCTTCGTCGCCCTGGCCAAGGCCGGTCGCGACATGATGAAAGGCCGCAACGGCAGCCTGCTGACCCTGTCGTACCTGGGTGCCGAGCGCACCATGCCGAACTACAACGTCATGGGCATGGCCAAGGCCAGCCTGGAAGCCGGCGTCCGCTACCTGGCCGGCAGCCTCGGCCCGGAAGGCACTCGCGTCAACGCCATCTCCGCCGGTCCGATCCGCACCCTGGCCGCTTCCGGCATCAAGAGCTTCCGCAAGATGCTGGCAGCCAACGAAGCGCAGACCCCGCTGCGCCGCAACGTCACCATCGAAGAAGTCGGCAACGCCGGCGCCTTCCTCTGCTCCGACCTGGCGTCGGGTGTCAGCGGTGAAATCATGTACGTGGACGGTGGCTTCAACACCACTGCCATGGGCGATATCTCGGAGTAAGGCTTCGGGAATGGAAAAGGCCGCGAATGCGGCCTTTTCTTTTGCCCCGGGGAAACTCCAAGGGCGCATGTCCAGCAACGAAAAAGCCCGCATCGCTGCGGGCTTTTTCATGTCGGCGACACCACTCAGTAACGAGTGATCTCGGCCTTGGCTTCCAGTTGCTTGCGGTATGCAGCGAAGTCCTGCTGACCGGCACGGGAGGCGAGATAGCGGCGGTATTCGCCCTTCTCTTCCGCGCTGGCCGCACTGCCTTCGTTGACACCGTTCAGGCGCAGCACGACGACACTGCCGTCGGCCAGGGTCACGGTGGAGTACACCGGCTTGTCCTTCGCCTCCGGCTTGCTCATGCGGAACAGTGCCTGCAGCTCGGCCGGATCGACACCTTCCTGCATGCGCGTGGCCGCTTCCTGGACTTTCCAGGTCTGGCCATCCTGCACCGGCTGGTAGGCGATCTTGCCATCGCGCAGACCGGCGACCAGGGCCTCGGTCTTGCTCTTCACGGCGGCAGTAGCCTGCTCCTGGGCCAGGTGGTCGTGGATCGGACCGGACACGGCTTCCAGCGGCAGTTGCTCGGGCTTGCGGTGCTCCTTGACGCGAACCACCACGACGGTCTCCGGGTCCAGCTCGATCGCCGAGCTGTTGGCGCCTTCGTCCATCACCTCGGTGCTGAACGCGGCCTGGATCACCTGGCGATTGGCAGTGATGCCGTCGCCGCCCTCACGCCCGAACGGTGCGGAGGTCTGTACCTTCAGGCCCAGGTCCTGGGCCGGCTGGGCCAGGTCGGACGCCTCGAAGGCGGAGTCTTCCAGTTGCTTGGTGGCTTCGACGAAGCGCTGCTCGACCTGCTGGGTCTTCAGTTCGCGGCTCAGCTTGTCCTTCAGGCTGGCGAAGGTCGGCACTTCCGGCGCCTGTACACCCAGCAGCTTGATCAGGTGGAAACCGAACTCGGTACGCACCGGTGCGGAGACCTGGTCCTTGTTCAACGCATACAGCGCGTCTTCGAAGGCCGGGTCATAGACACCCTTGCCGGCGAAACCGAGGTCACCACCATTGTTGGCCGAACCCGGATCCTGCGAGAACTCCTTGGCCAGCGCGGCGAAGTCTTCACCCTTGGCCAGGCGCTGCTGGATATCCTCGATGCGAGCCTTGGCCTGGGCTTCGTCCTGCTTGTCGTTGACTTCGACGAGGATGTGCGCGGCATGGCGCTGCTCGGCGAGGTTGGCGATCTCCTTCTGATACAGCGACTGCAGCTCGTCCTCGTTGACCTTGACCTGGTCGAAGAACGCGGCCTTCTTCAGCTCGATGTAGTCGATGACGACCTGATCGGGGCTCATGAATTCCTTGGCGTGCTGGTCGTAGTGCGCCTTGATCTGCTCGTCGGTGACGGTGACGGCGGCAGGGTCGGCCTTGAAGGTCAGCGAAGCGAAATCGCGGGTCTGCTTTTCCAGACGGGCGAAGGCGTCGACCTGGGTATCGGTGACGAAGCCACTGCCGGCCAGGCCTGCGCGCAGCTGGCCGATAAGCATTTCCTGAGCGAGCATCTCGCGGAACTGCATGCGACCGTAACCCAGCTGGCGAATGACCTGGTCGAAGCGCTCGGCACTGAACTTGCCGTCCACCTGGAACTCGGGAGTCTGCAGGATCACCTGGTCCAGTGCGGCCTCGGAGAAGGAGAACTTGGCATCGCGGGCGCCCTGCAGCAGCAGTTGACGCTCGATCAGGCCTTTCAGCGCGGCGTCACGCAGCATCGCGTCGTTCAGCAGGGAGGGGTCGAAATCCTTGCCCAGCCGTTGCATCAGTTGCCGACGTTGAGTGTCGACAGCCTGACTAAGCTCGTTCTGGCTGATGGTGTCACCGTTGACCTTGGCAGCGTCCTTGTTGTGGCTGACAGCCTGGAAGATGGCATCGAAGCCGGTCAGCGCCATCAGTACCACGATGACACCGATGATGGTCTTGGCAATCCAACCTTGTGAATTGTCCCTGATATTTTGCAGCATGCGTCCCCCAGAAACGGCTGTGGCGGCTGCACAACCGCGGAGCGTGGGTAGAGTCCTGATAGAAGAAAGGCGCATCCGGGGATGCGCCTTCTCGTAACGGGCGGAGCAGACGAATGATTGATCGTTTCCACTCCGCCGACGAGCCTGCCGCGGGGGCCGGCCCGGTTAGGCGAAAGCCTGAAGAGAACGTCTCAGTTGACGGCTTCTTTCAGCGCCTTGCCAGCCTTGAAGCCAGGCTTCTTGGCAGCAGGGATTTCCAGAGTCTTGCCGGTTTGCGGGTTGCGACCGGTACGAGCAGGACGGTCGGTTACCGCGAAGGTACCGAAGCCGACCAGAACCACGGAGTCACCAGCCTTCAGGGCGCCGGTGATGGATTCGATGACTGCATCCAGCGCACGGCCGGCAGCAGCTTTCGGGATATCAGCGTTTGCAGCGATAGCGTCAATCAGTTCCGACTTGTTCACTCTAAGTCCCCTTATCTCTATTTGAGTTTGTTTCTAACTATGTATAGCTGGAATCAACGCCAAGTGGCCTACGACACTTGAGTGTCTCTATAAGGCAAAGACCTGGAATACGGTCAGACAGGCCACCTGGCTAAATACTGATTAATGCGTGCTGATTCGTTCCTTGGAATCACCGTCGCGCTTTTCATCCTTGGCGACAATCTCGGGAGCCACATCCGGCAAGGGCTCCGGGGCGTATTGCAGCGCAATTTGGAGGACTTCGTCAATCCATTTGACCGGTTTAATCTGAAGATCCTGCTTAATATTGTCAGGAATTTCTTTCAGATCACGCACGTTCTCTTCCGGAATGATCACTGTCTTGATTCCACCGCGATGAGCAGCGAGCAATTTCTCTTTCAAACCACCAATCGCCAGCACCTGACCCCGCAAGGTGATCTCGCCGGTCATCGCCACATCAGCGCGCACCGGAATCTGGGTCAGCGCGGAAACCAGTGCAGTGCACATGCCGATACCGGCACTCGGACCATCCTTCGGCGTCGCGCCTTCGGGCATGTGGATGTGGGTATCGCGCTTCTCGTGGAAGTCGGCTGGAATACCCAGGCTCTGCGCACGGCTGCGGACCACGGTCTGCGCTGCAGTGATCGACTCGACCATGACATCGCCCAGCGAACCGGTCTTGATCAACTGGCCCTTGCCCGGGATGACGGCGGCTTCGATGGTCAGCAACTCGCCACCGACCTGGGTCCACGCCAGGCCGGTCACCTGGCCGACCTGATCCTGCTGCTCGGCCAGGCCGTAGCGGAACTTGCGCACGCCGAGGAAGTGCTCCAGGCGATCGCCGTCGACCTTGACCACCACCTGCTTCTGCCCGGTGTACTCCTTGACCACCTTGCGGCAGACCTTGGCGATCTGCCGCTCCAGGCCACGCACGCCTGCTTCGCGAGTGTAGTAGCGAATGATGTCGCGGATCGCGGTCACATCGACTTCCAGCTCGGTCTTCTTCAGGCCGTTGGCCTTGATCTGCTTCGGCAGCAGGTACTTGACCGCGATGTTGATCTTCTCGTCCTCGGTGTAGCCCGGCAGACGGATCACTTCCATCCGGTCCAGCAGCGCCGGGGGAATGTTCATCGAGTTCGAGGTGCAGAGGAACATCACGTCCGACAGGTCGTAGTCGACCTCCAGGTAGTGATCGTTGAAGTTGTGGTTCTGCTCGGGATCGAGCACTTCCAGCAGCGCCGACGCCGGATCGCCGCGCATGTCGCTGCCCATCTTGTCGATTTCGTCGAGCAGGAACAGCGGGTTGCGCACGCCGACCTTGGTCATCTTCTGGATCAGGCGACCCGGCATCGAGCCGATGTAGGTACGGCGGTGACCACGGATCTCGGCTTCGTCACGCACGCCACCCAAGGCCATGCGCACGAACTTGCGATTGGTCGCACTGGCGATGGACTCGGCCAGCGAGGTCTTGCCCACGCCAGGCGGGCCCACCAGGCACAGCACCGGGCCACGGATCTTCTTCACCCGCTTCTGCACCGCGAGGTACTCGAGGATACGCTCCTTGACCTCCTCCAGGCCGTAGTGGTCGGCATCGAGGATTTCCTCGGCCTTGGCCAGATCCAGGCGCACCTTGCTCTGGGCCTTCCACGGTACCTGCACCAACCAGTCGAGGTACGAGCGCACCACGGTGGCTTCGGCGGACATCGGCGACATCTGCTTGAGCTTGTTCAGCTCGGCCTGGGCCTTGGCATAGGCATCCTTGGGCAGGCCGGCGGCTTCGAGGCGCTTTTTCAGTTCCTCGACTTCGTTGTGCCCTTCGTCGCTGTCGCCGAGTTCTTTCTGAATGGCCTTCATCTGCTCATTCAGGTAGTACTCGCGCTGACTGCGCTCCATCTGTTTCTTGACCCGACCACGAATGCGCTTTTCGACCTGCAGCAGGTCGATTTCCGCATCCAGCAAGGCCAGCACGTGCTCGACACGGGTGGCCAGGTCGATGATTTCGAGGATTTCCTGCTTCTGCTCGATCTTCAGCGCCATGTGCGCGGCCATGGTGTCCACCAGGCGGCCGGGCTCGTCGATGCTGTTGAGCGAGGACAGGACTTCAGCCGGGACCTTCTTGCCCAACTGGACGTATTGCTCGAACTGCGACAGCAGGCTGCGCACGAACACTTCGGATTCACGATCGGCGGCGTCGGTTTCCTCGATCAGGGCGACCTCGGCACGGATGTGCCCTTCCACCTCGACGAAACGCTCGACAGTACCGCGCTGCTCGCCCTCGACCAGCACCTTGACGGTGCCATCGGGCAGTTTCAGCAGTTGGAGAACGGTAGCGATGGTGCCGACGCGATACAGGGCATCTTCACCCGGATCGTCATCGGCTGGATTCTTCTGAGCCAGCAAAAGGATTTGCTTCTCACCGGTCATCGCGGCTTCGAGGGCCTCGATGGACTTTTCACGCCCCACGAACAGCGGGATGACCATGTGCGGGTAAACAACGACATCGCGCAATGGCAAAAGAGGCAAGTCGAGGGTTGTCTTCATGATTTCGCCTCTACAGCGGCCCTGTGGCCGTAATCCGATGGAAATTTGAGCTTGGAGTTAATGTGGGGGCAGCCCCGGAAAAAAACAAGCTCTGCGACAGGAAAAGCAAAGGGGCCCGTAGGCCCCTTGCTGGTTTCGCTGCCTCTCAGACTCAGGCGTCTGGTGCGGCCTTGGCTGGCGGCTCGCTGTTCTCGTAGATCAACAGCGGCTGCGAGGTGCCATCGATGACGCTCTCGTCGATCACCACCTTGCTGACGTCCTTCTGCGAAGGAATCTCGTACATGGTGTCGAGCAGGATGCCTTCGAGGATCGAACGCAGGCCACGGGCACCGGTCTTGCGCTCCAGTGCCTTGCGCGCAACCGATTTCAGCGCGTCGCTGCGGAACTCGAGGTCCACGCCTTCCATCTCGAACAGCTTGCCGTATTGCTTGGTCAAGGCGTTCTTCGGCTCGGTGAGGATCTGCATCAGCGCGGCTTCGTCCAGCTCGTCGAGCGTCGCCAGAACCGGCAGACGGCCGACGAATTCCGGAATCAGGCCGAACTTGACTAGATCGTCCGGCTCGACCTCACGCAGCGACTCGCCAACCTTCTTGCCCTCTTCCTTGCTGCGGACTTCGGCACCAAAGCCGATGCCGCCGCGCGTGGAGCGCTGCTGGATGACCTTCTCCAGACCGGAGAACGCACCACCGCAGATGAACAGGATGTTGCGCGTATCGACCTGCAGGAACTCCTGCTGCGGGTGCTTGCGACCGCCCTGCGGCGGAACCGAGGCAACGGTGCCCTCGATCAGCTTGAGCAGTGCCTGCTGCACGCCCTCGCCCGACACGTCGCGGGTAATCGACGGGTTGTCGGACTTGCGCGAGATCTTGTCGATTTCGTCGATGTAGACAATGCCCATCTGGGCCTTCTCCACGTCGTAGTCGCACTTCTGCAGCAGCTTCTGAATGATGTTCTCGACGTCTTCGCCCACGTAACCGGCTTCGGTCAGCGTCGTGGCGTCGGCGATGGTGAACGGCACGTTCAGCAGGCGAGCAAGGGTTTCCGCGAGCAGGGTCTTGCCCGAGCCGGTCGGGCCGATGAGCAGGATGTTGCTCTTGCCCAGCTCGACATCGTCGGCTTTCTTGTCGCGCTGGTTCAGACGCTTGTAGTGGTTGTACACCGCTACGGCCAGAACCTTCTTCGCGCGCTCCTGACCAATGACGTACTGGTCCAGGATGGCGCTGATTTCTTTCGGCGAAGGCAATTTATGCGCGCTGCTTTCGGCCTGGGCTTCCTGCACCTCCTCACGGATGATGTCATTGCACAGGTCGACGCACTCGTCGCAGATAAATACCGAGGGTCCGGCAATCAACTTGCGTACTTCATGCTGGCTTTTGCCGCAGAAGGAGCAATAGAGCAATTTGCCGTTGTCCTCGCCGTTACGGGTGTCAGTCATTCGATCGATCCAATCCGGTAGGCTTGCAACACAAGATGAAGGCAATTGCGGGCTTTTTCAAGCCCGCAGGCAGGCGCTTTCTACGCCTGCCCGCTCTGGCATCCGGGATCAGGAGGCCAGTTGCCGCTTGTCGTAGACCGAGTCGATCAGGCCGTACTCGGCCGCGCGCTGGGCGCTCATGAAGTTGTCGCGTTCGGTATCGCGCTTGATGGTTTCCAGATCCTGGCCGGTGTGATGGGCCAGCAGCTCGTTCAGGCGCGACTTGATGTTGAGGATTTCCTGGGCGTGGATCTCGATATCGGTAGCCTGACCCTGGAAGCCGCCCAGCGGCTGGTGAATCATCACCCGCGAGTTCGGCAGGCAGTGACGCTTGCCAGCGGCACCGGCAGCCAGCAGGAACGCCCCCATGCTGCAGGCCTGGCCGATGCAGATGGTGGAGACGTCCGGCTTGATGAACTGCATGGTGTCGTAGATCGACATGCCGGCAGTCACCGAACCGCCCGGGGAGTTGATGTACAGATGGATATCCTTGTCCGGGTTTTCCGCTTCAAGGAACAGCAGTTGCGCCACTACCAGGTTGGCCATGTAGTCCTCTACCGGACCCACCAGGAAGATCACACGCTCCTTCAACAGGCGCGAGTAGATGTCATAGGCACGTTCGCCACGGGCGGACTGCTCGATAACCATCGGGACCAGACCACCTGCGGCCTGGATGTCAGAGCTCTGCTGAATATAAGAATTGCGGGACATGTCCTGCACTCACTCCCAAATAGTCATGGCTTGAATACGCACAAGCCAGCGCGAAGGCTGGCTTGTGGGGTTTTCCTGCGAAGGAGGAAATCACTCAGCGGCGGCAGGTGCCTGGGCTGGCTTGACAGCTTCTTCGTAGGAGACCGACTTGTCGGTCACAGTCGCTTTCTGCAGGACAGTATCTACAACTTGCTCTTCCAGCACAACCGAACGGACTTCGTTCATTTGCTGGTCGTTCTTGTAGTACCAGGCCACGACTTGCTCTGGCTCCTGGTAGGCCGAAGCCATTTCCTGGATCAGTTCGCGAACGCGGTCTTCGTCCGGCTTCAGTTCGTTCTGCTTGACCACTTCGGCGACGATCAGGCCCAGCACGACGCGGCGCTTGGCTTGCTCTTCGAACAGTTCGGCCGGCAGTTGCTCAGGCTTGATGTTGCCACCGAACTGCTGAACGGCTTGAACGCGCAGGCGGTTCACTTCGTTTTCCAGCAGGGCTTTCGGCACTTCGATCGGGTTGGCAGCCAGCAGGCCGTCCATTACCTGGTTCTTGACCTTGGTCTTGATCGCCTGGCGCAGTTCGCGCTCCATGTTCTTGCGAACTTCGGTGCGGAAGCCGTCCAGACCGGTTTCCTTGATACCGAATTGAGCGAAGAACTCTTCGTTCAGCTCAGGCAGTTTCGGCTCGGAAACGCTGTTGACGGTAACGGTGAACTCGGCAGCTTTGCCCGCCAGGTCCAGGTTCTGGTAGTCCTCTGGGAAGGTCAGGGTCAGAACGCGCTCTTCACCTGCCTTGGCGCCGACCAGGCCTTCTTCGAAGCCAGGGATCATGCGGCCGGAACCCAGCACCAGCTGAGTGCCCTTGGCGGAACCGCCAGCGAAGGCTTCACCGTCGATCTTGCCGACGAAGTCGATGTTCAGCTGGTCTTCGTTCTGGGCAGCGCGCTCGGCGACTTCGAAGCGGGTGTTCTGCTTGCGCAGGACTTCCAGCATGTTGTCCAGGTCGGCATCGCCAACTTCGGCGCTCAGGCGCTCGACGGCGATCGAGTCGAAGCCGGCAACGGTGAACTCGGGGAAGACTTCGAAGATGGCGACGAATTCCAGGTCCTTGCCTTTCTCGAACGACTTCGGCTCGACGGCAGGGGCGCCAGCCGGGTTCAGCTTCTGCTCGACCACGGCTTCGTAGAAGGAAGCCTGGACCAGGTCACCGAAAGCCTCCTGGCGGGCAGCATCTTCATAACGCTGACGGATCACGCTCATCGGTACCTTGCCAGGACGGAAGCCTGGAACCTTGGCGCGACGGGCAGTCTGTTGCAGACGCTTGTTGACTTCGGTCTCGACGCGCTCTGCCGGAACGGCGATGGTCATACGACGCTCGAGAGCGGAAGTATTTTCAACAGAAACTTGCATGAATATTCCTCGTTGCACAGACGTTAGCCGGCGATACCCGACTCCAGAATCAAGGGCAAGCATTCTAGTAGCTCAGCCACCAGAAGTCACCTTGTTCGGCCCGGAGGCGAATGACGCCGACCTTCATTGATTCAGACAATTGGCCGGACAATGGCGCAGCACTGCTGCAGCCCTCGGAACAGAGGGCCTCCATCACCCGGAAGACACATGAACGACAGATTCAGGAAGCAGGCCCGTCGATCTCGTTGAAGTCGCAATATTCTTCCCAGCTCATGCCCAGGGCCTGCGCCACTTCGCGGTGAACCTCCAGGCGCATCGCCTGCAGTTCCTGCGGCGATTCGGCAACCAGGCGCAGCGTCAGCTCCCAGGGCTCGATGCCCTGCTCCTGGGCTTCGTCCTCGAAAGCCCACTGGATCTGTTGCTGCTGCTCGGCCGCGCTCAACGCGGCGATTTCCGCCAGCAATTGCGGATTGGCCTGAACGAAGCGCTCCAGGGCGACAGCCTGGCGGGATTCTTTTGCAATCATCTTTCTACCTCTATCGCCGGCGTACCGGCAGCTTTGCTCAACCGGCTGAAATCTATCAGTTTTCGCGCAGGCGTTACTAGCCATCGGGCAGGGCAAAACACGCCATGAAAAGAAAAGCGCAAGAAAAGAAAAAGGCGCCTGATTTTCACCAGGCGCCTTCTCTATATATGGGGTGGACGAAGGGAATCGAACCCTCGACCACAGGAATCACAATCCTGCGCTCTACCAACTGAGCTACGTCCACCATATCTTGCTGACTTGCGACTCTCTTCGCCCTAGCGGAAGGCGGTGAAAGCTTGAATGGTGCGGACGAAGAGACTCGAACTCTTACAGCTTGCGCCGCTGGAACCTAAATCCAGTGTGTCTACCAATTTCACCACGTCCGCATGAAGCATCTAAAGCAAAGGCGCCGGACTCTCATCAGGCGCCTTTTCGAATATGGGGTGGACGAAGGGAATCGAACCCTCGACCACAGGAATCACAATCCTGCGCTCTACCAACTGAGCTACGTCCACCATATTGCTGCTACTTGTGCCAAAGCTGCCTTGATTGGCGCACCCGGCAGGACTCGAACCTGCGACCATCCGCTTAGAAGGCGGATGCTCTATCCAGCTGAGCTACGGGCGCATATTTAATCTGCTTTCGCTTGCGATTACAAATTAACGTTAGCCGTACCGAACAAGCCAAAATTCGCTTATTCTGCCCGACCTTGCTAACCAGTGCTAGGCCCTGCCCGACAAGTGAGGCGCATCTTATAGACGGCCTGTAACACCGTCAACACATTTCTCGAAAAATTTCATTTTATTGAAGGGCTTAGGGCAATTGCCGGACCAAGCGCCTTTGCCCTTCGGTCCGCTCATGCGAGAATGCGCGCTCTTTTTTCTCTCGATGGTTAATCACCCGTCATGACTGCACAACTTATCGACGGCAAGGCGATCGCCGCCAGCCTGCGCCAGCAGATCGCCCAACGTGTCGTTGAACGCCGCCAGCAAGGCCTGCGGACCCCTGGCCTGGCGGTGATCCTGGTTGGCACCGACCCTGCCTCCCAAGTGTATGTATCGCACAAGCGCAAGGACTGCGAGGAAGTCGGCTTCATCTCGCAAGCGTTCGACCTGCCGAGCAGCACCAGCCAGCAGGAACTGACCGACCTGATCGATCGCCTCAACGACGACGCGGACATCGACGGCATCCTCCTGCAGTTGCCGCTGCCGGCCCACCTCGACGCGTCCCTGCTGCTGGAGCGCATTCGCCCGGACAAGGACGTCGACGGTTTCCATCCCTACAACATCGGCCGCCTGGCCCAGCGCATCCCGCTGCTGCGTCCCTGCACCCCGAAAGGCATCATGACCCTGCTGCAAAGCACCGGCCAGGACCTCTACGGCATGAACGCGGTGGTCGTCGGCGCCTCCAACATCGTCGGCCGGCCAATGGCCATGGAACTGCTGCTGGCCGGTTGCACCGTCACCGTCACCCACCGCTTCACCAAGGACCTCGCCGGCCACGTCGGTCGCGCCGACCTGGTGGTGGTCGCCGCCGGCAAGCCGGGCCTGGTCAAGGGTGAGTGGATCAAGGAAGGCGCCATCGTCATCGACGTCGGCATCAACCGCCAGGAAGACGGCAAGCTGGTCGGCGACGTGGTCTACGAGACCGCCCTGCCCCGCGCCGGCTGGATCACCCCGGTGCCCGGTGGCGTCGGCCCGATGACCCGCGCCTGCCTGCTGGAAAACACCCTGTACGCCGCGGAAGAACTGCACCAGTAACCGCCCCGTCGCGCAGCACAGGAACGGCACCCTTCGCGGTGCCGTTTTTCATGCCTGCGACACAACCAATGCCCCTCTCAGGTTGACGAACGGTCATCCCGATGGTCAGATGCCGCCCGTTTCAGGTGTCTGCCGCCGCCGTGCGGCAGGTGAAACGGGAAGCCGGTGCGTCTCACGACCAGTCCGGCGCTGCCCCCGCAACGGTAAGCGAGTGAAGCCTTCGGCAAGCCACTGTGCGCATGACGCATGGGAAGGCGAACGGCTTCGATACGCGCAAGCCCGGAGACCGGCCTGAAGCATCACGACTGGAGAAAGGACTCCTCGGTCATTTGGCAAACCTGCGGTGGGCGGGCACGAGCCGGTCGTCTGGCGCGCGTTCGCCAGCACCCTCCTGTGCGCTTCCCGAAAATCACTTTCGAGAAGTCAATGAGCAACACATCCTTCACGCCAATCGCACGCGCCGTGCTCGGCTGCCTGCTGGGCAGCCCCCTGGCAGTCCAGGCCGGTGAATCCCTGGTCCTGGAACAGCAGATCGTTTCGGCACCCGCGGTCGAATCCACCACCATCGCGGAGATGGCCCGCTACGGCAGCAAGGTGGACGTGGTGGAGCGCGAGCAGATCGAACGCGCCGGCCCCAGCGCCGACATCACCCGCGTCCTGCAGATGTTCGTGCCCGGCCTGTACGTCGCGCCCAAGCAGGGCCCGTTCGACTATGGCACCTATTCGTTGCTGGGCGGACGCAACGACGACACGCTGATCCTGCTCGACGGCGTGCGCCTGAACAACCGCCTCTACGGCGGCATCTACATCGACACCCTGCCCGCCGCGGCGATCGAGCGCATCGAGGTGCTCAAGGGCGGCCAGAGCCTGCTGTTCGGCACCCAGGCGGTGTCCGGGGTGATCAATATCGTCACCCGCAACGCCCAGTCCCGCGCGGCCTCCGGACAGGTCAACCTGGGCGTGGACAGCTTCGCCGGACGCAACGGCGACGCCCGCATCGAGCGGATCTTCAGCAACGGCTTCGGCGACCTCGGCCTGCTCGCCTATGTCAGCCACAACATCTCCGAGGGCTACCAGCCGTACCACAGCAGCGATATCGCCGCGACGGTCAGCGACCGCAAGCGCAGCTACGAGGTCAACACCTTCGGTGCCAAGGCCGCGCAGAGCTTCGGCGACGACAGCCGCCTGGAGCTGTTCTACCAGTACAGCGCCGCCAGCCTCGATTTCCTGCGCCCGACGTCCAACCGCAACACCACCAACGACCGCGTCCAGCAGATTGCCACGGCCACCTTCCAGCAGCACCTGAACGAAGACTTCAGCTACTTCGTCAAGGGCCACCTGAACGACTGGGACACGAACTACAACAGGGTCTACAACAACACCGACGGCAGCACCCGGGTGGTCAACCACAACGACTACTGGGGCTTCAGCGACTGGGGCGTGCAGGCCGAGGGCACGGCAACGCTGCCCGGCAACCACACCCTGGTGTTCGGCAGCGACAACCAGTTCTACAAGGGCAAGGACGACGTCCTGAAGATCGACCAGAACCAGGCCGAAGCCCACGCCCTGTATGTGCAGCTGCGACCGCAAATCGCTGCCCTGCCGGACTGGCACCCGAGCATCGGCGTGCGTCGCGAGCACCTCGGCGGCGGCGACAGCGCCACCGTGGGCATGTTCACCTCGCACTACGACCTCAGCGACAACCTCAAGCTGCGCGGCCAGTTCGGTTCGGCCTACAAGCTGCCGAACGCCGAGCAGTTGTTCGTCAACGAGCCGGGGGACGAGATGGGCAACCCCAACCTCAAGGCGGAGAAAAGTCGCAATGCCGAACTCGGCCTGGACTACAGCAACCTGGTCAACGGCCAGCCCTACAGCGTCAGCGGCACGCTGTTCCATCGCCGCATCGAGGACCTGATCACCATCGTCGACAGCCAGTGGGTCAACGGCGACGGCGAGATCAGGGTGCGCGGTTTCGAGCTCAACGGCCAGGTGCAGCTCAGCGACCGCTGGCAGCTGCAGGCGGACATGACCCGCAACCTCAGCGAGTCGCGCAACGGCGCGACCATCAACAACATCCCCCACTCCTTCGCCCGCAGCCGGGTCGGCTACGAATCCGCCGACCGCCTGTGGGGCGTCGGCGCCGCGGTGCGCTACATCGGCAGCGTGATCAGCCCGCGGGACATCGACTACGGTCACTACACCGTGGTCGATGCCGATGCCTACCGCTACCTCGACGGACAGCGCCAGCACCGCCTGAGCCTGTTGCTGGAGAACCTGCTGGACCGCGACTACACCACCAGCATGGATTCCAGTTCGCCCCGGGTCAGCAACCTGGGCCGACCGTTCACCGCCGAAGCCCGCTACACCTACAGCTTCTGATCCTGCCGCCCGGGGCCGCCGCGCAGCCCCGGGCCTCCACGTGCCAAGGAACCGCCCATGCCGGAACAGGACATCCCCAGCAAGCCGGAGTGGTCGCACATCCCCGACCACGCCCGCCACGTCATGCTCTGCACCGGCCCGCGCTGCACCCAGCGCGGTGCCCTGCGGGTGTGGAAGACGGTGCGCAACGAACTGCTTGCCGCGCAGCGCATGGAAACCGCGGACGGCGTCCTGCTGACCCGCACCCACTGCCAGTTCCCGTGCAACCTCGGGCCGGTGGCGACGGTCTATCCTGACCGCTGCTGGTACCGCATCGCCAGCCACGACGATGCCCGACGCCTGGTGCGCGAACATCTGCGCGACGGTCAGCCGGTGCGCGACCTGCTGCTCAACGGTGATCCCTCATGAAACACGCCCTCTGGCTGTTGCTGCTGGCCTTCAGCGCCGCACACGGCCGCGACTACCGCAACTGCGGCGAGACCTGGACGCTCGAGGAGCAGCCGCCCGCGCGCATCCTCGCCCTCAACCAGCACGCCGCCGACCTGCTCCTGGCGCTGGACGCGGGCCCCGCCCTGGCCGCCGTCAGCTATATCGATGACGACGCCGGCGCCCTCGAGGACAACCGCTACCGCGGCGTGCCGCTGCTGTCGCGCCAGTACCCGTCGCAGGAAGTCTTCTATGCCGGGCGCTTCGACCTGGTGGTCGGCGGTTTCGCCAGTGCCTTCCGCGACGGCGTCGGCTCGCGCAGTGCCCTGACCCGCCTGGGCATCGCCAGCTACCTGCTGGAAGCCGCCTGCGCCACCCCGCGCACCTCCGGTTTCGCCGCCGTCGAACACGACCTGCGGACCCTCGGCACGCTCCTCGGCCGCGAGGCCCGCGCCGAAGAGCTGATCGCCCGCCAGCACAGCGACCTGCAACGGGCCCGGGCGCTCGCCGCCACGCACCGGACGCTGAAGGTCTTCTACCTGGACAACGAGACCCGCGGCCTCGACAGCGAGGGCAGCCGTGGCTTCGTCACCGAGCTGATCGCCGTGGCCGGCGGGCGCAACATCCTGGCCGACATCGACCTGCATCGGGTCACGGTGGACGCCGAGACCCTGCTCGACCACGACCCGGACGTGCTCCTGCTGGCCGACGCGGTATGGTCCCGGGCCAGCGCCAAGCGCGCCTACCTGCGCCAGCACCCGGCCCTGTCGCACCTGCGTGCGGTGCGCGAGAACCGCATGATCGACGTGCCCTTCACCCACCTGCTGGCCGGCAACCATAGCGCCCGCAGCGCCCTGCGCCTGGCCCGGGAGCTGGCGCAGATCCGCGACTGAGCGGCGGCAGCCGATTCGGCTGCGAAACCGCCGGTTTCAGCTTTCCCGGCTGGGCGCCACGTCAGCTTCAGCCGGGATTGCGCCGGCATCGGGAGGACAATGGACGCATCGCCAACCCCGGATGCGTGCCCCGATGCAAACAACAAATACGGTCCTGATGATCCGCCCGGCGCGGTTCGCCTTCAACCCGGACACCGCCCTCAACAACCGCTTCCAGAAGCCCGTGCTGGATGCCGAGGCGGCCCAGCAGAAAGCGCTGGAGGAGTTCGACGGCTACGTCGACACCCTGCGCCAGCATGGCGTCGACGTGCTGGTGGTGCAGGACACGCCAGCGCCCCACACCCCGGACTCGATCTTCCCCAACAACTGGTGGAGCAGCCACGCCGACGGCAGCCTGGTGCTGTATCCCATGGAAGGCCGCAACCGCCGCCTGGAACGGGACAAGGGCGTGCTGCGGGCGCTCGAAGAGCGCTTCGCCATCCGCCACACCATCGACCTCAGCCCGCTGGAGCAGCAGGAAATCTTCCTCGAAGGCACCGGGAGCATGGTCCTCGATCGCGAACACCGCATCAGCTACGCCTGCCACTCCGGACGCACCCATGGCGAGGCCCTGCGCCAGTTCGCCGAGCGCCTCGACTATCGCCTCTGCGTGTTCCACGCGGTCGATCGCCACCAGGCGCCGATCTACCACAGCAACGTGATGATGAGCGTCGGCCGCCAGCTCGCCGTGGTCTGCCTCGACGCCCTGCCCAACGCCGCCGAACGCTACATCCTGGAGCGCAGCCTGCGCGACACCGGCAAGGACATCCTGGCCCTGGACTTCGACCAGCTCGAAGGCTTCGCCGGCAACATGCTCGAAGTCCACGACAAACAAGGCCAGGCGCTGCTGGTGATGTCGCGCAGCGCCTGGCACTCGCTGAGCCCGGCGCAACGCCGTCAGGCCGAGCGCCACAGCCACCCGGTGGTGGTGAACATCGACCATATCGAACGCATCGGCGGGGGCAGCGCGCGCTGCATGCTCGCCGAGGTGCACCTGCCCGTTCGCAACTGAAACCGTTCAGAAGAAGGAAGCCATCATGACCCGCTACATCGACGTGACCGACCTCAGCCGCCTGGTCGGCCGCAAGGGCCTGACCACCTGCCTCGAGGAAATGGCCGAGTACATCCGCCAGGACTACCTGCGCTGGCACGACTTCGAGAAATGCGCGCGGGTGGCCAACCACTCGCCGGACGGCGTGATCGAGCTGATGCCGGCCTCCGACGCCAACCTGTACGCCTTCAAGTACGTCAACGGCCATCCGAAGAACACCCACAACGGCATGCTCACCGTGATGGCCTTCGGCGCCCTCGGCGACGTCGATACCGGCAAGCCGCTGCTGCTCAGCGAAATGACCCTGACCACGGCGGTCCGCACCGCCGCCACCTCGGCCCTGGCCGCACGCTACCTGGCCCGTGCCGACAGCCGCAGCATGGCGCTGATCGGCAACGGCTCGCAGAGCGAGTTCCAGGCCATCGCCTTCCATGCCCTGCTCGGCATCGAGGAGATCCGCCTGTACGACCTCGACCCGCGGGCCACCGACAAGCTCGCCGCCAACCTCGCCGGCTACCCGGGCATCCGCCTGGTCAAGGCGGCCTCGGTGGCGGACGCGGTACGCGGCGCCGACATCGTCACCACGGTCACGGCCGACAAGGCCTACGCCACCATCCTCACCCCGGAGATGATCGAGCCCGGCATGCACCTCAACGCGGTCGGCGGCGACTGCCCGGGCAAGACCGAGCTGCACCGCGACATCGTCGAGCGCGCCCGGGTGATCGTCGAGTACGAGCCGCAGAGCCGCATCGAGGGCGAGATCCAGCAGATGCCGGCCGACTCGCCGGTGACCGAGTTCTGGCAGGTGGTGAATGGCCAGGTCGAGGGTCGCGAGTCCGCCGCCCAGGTCACCCTGTTCGACTCCGTCGGCTTCGCCATCGAGGACTACTCGGCCCTGCGCTACGTGCTGGACGTGGCCAAGGCCCTGGACATCGGCAGCGAGATCGCCCTGGTACCGGACCTGGACGACCCGAAAGACCTCTACGCCCTGCTTCGACCAGCAGTATCCGCGATCGAGAAGAAGCGCGCCTGACCCAGCCGAATCCGCCGCGGCGAGCCTGCGGCGGATCGGAAAACGCTGTTGCAAAGCCAAAACAGGAGGTGCCTCAGCCGAATCGGCTGCCAATGCGTCGGGAACAGCATATTCCGGTAGCCAGCACCGGCCCGAACGACACAAAAAAACCGCTGCCATCGCGCATCCTGAGCCCCGACCGAAGAGTCATTACAAGACCACGAGGCCCAGGCCTACGAAGCGTTTCACTGCCCTATTTCCAACTACAAAACACAGGGACCAACTCTATGACTTCGCTGCGAAAACTTCTCGGCGTCCTGCTCCTGCCACTCTGCGCCAGCGCCGCCCAGGCCCAGGAATGGAAGGAAATCCGCTTCGGCGTCTTCCCCGAATACCCACCCTTCGAATCCGTCGCCGCCGACGGCAGCCTGCAGGGCTTCGACATCGAGCTGGGCAACGCGATCTGCGCCAAGCTGGAAGTCAAGTGCACCTGGGTGCACAACGAATTCGACGGCATGATCCCGGCCCTGCGAGCGCGCAAGTTCGACGCCATCATGTCGTCCATGGCGGTCACCCCGGCACGCCTGAAGCAGATCGATTTCAGCGATCGCCTGTTCCTCAGCCCGACCTCGGTGATCGTGCGCAAGGGCGCCGGCTTCGGCGACACCCCGGAATCGCTCAAGGGCAAGACCGTCGGCGTGCTGCAGGGTTCGCTGCAGGAGGCCTACGCCCGCGCCAAGCTGGCACCGCTGGGGGCCGAGGTGAAGGCCTACCAGGCCCAGGACCAGAACTACGCCGACCTGATGAATGGCCGCCTCGACGCCACCGTCACCGACAAGCTGGAAGCCCAGCTCAACTTCCTGACCAAACCCGAAGGCGCCGACTTCCAGAGCGGCCCGGCGATCAAGGACCCGACCCTGCCGCTGGACATCGCCATGGGCGTGCGCAAGAACGACGCCGAACTCAAGGCCTTGCTGAACAAGGGCATCGCCGCGGTGCTGGCCGATGGCACCTTCCAGAAGATCCAGCAGAAGTATGTCGGCGACCTGGATATCTACAACGAGTAACCCCGCCGAGCGCTGACCTGGCCCTGCGCCGGGTCGGCGTCCTCACGAGCGCCCATCGAGATTTTCCCGTGAACGACTTCCTTCACTCTGGCTTGCAGGCCCTCAGCCTGCAGGGCTTCGGCCCGCTGTTGGCGCAAGGTACCTGGATGACCGTCAAGCTGGCGCTGCTGTCCCTCGTCCTGAGCCTGCTGCTGGGCCTGGTCGGGGCCAGCGCCAAGCTCTCGCCGATCCGCCTGCTGCGCCTGCCCGCGACCCTCTACACCACGCTGATCCGCAGCGTCCCCGACCTGGTGCTGATCCTGCTGATCTTCTACACCTTCCAGATCTGGCTCAACGACTTCACCGAGTGGATGGGCTGGGGCTACGTCGAGATCGATCCGTTCGCCGCCGGCGTGCTGACCCTCGGCTTCATCTATGGCGCCTACTTCACCGAGAACTTCCGCGGCGCGATCCTCAGCGTGCCGGCCGGGCAACTGGAAGCGGCCACCGCCTACGGCCTGAGCCGCACCCAGCGCTTCCGCCTGGTGCTGTTCCCGCAACTGATGCGCTTCGCCCTGCCGGGGCTGGGCAACAACTGGCTGGTGCTGCTCAAGTCCACCGCGCTGGTCTCGATCATCGGCCTCGCCGACCTGGTCAAGGCCGCGCAGAACGCCGGCAAGAGCACCAGCAACGTCCTCTACTTCCTGATCATCGCCGGACTGATCTACCTGCTCATCACCACCCTGTCCAACCGCCTGCTCAAGCGGCTGGAGCGGCGCTTCAACACCGGCGTCAAGGGGCTGACATCATGATCGAGCTGATCCAGGAATACGGCCTGGCCTACCTGTACCACGACGGCGCCGGGCTCTCCGGGCTGGCGATGACCTTGTGGCTGTTCGTCGTGACCATGGTCGTCGGATTCTTCCTCTCGCTGCCCCTGGCCCTGGCGCGGGTGTCACGCGCGCCGTGGCTGCGCTGGCCGGTGGAGTTCTACACCTGGCTGTTCCGCGGCACGCCGCTCTACATCCAGTTGCTGATCTGCTACACCGGCCTCTACGGCCTGGAAGTGGTGCGCGACCACGAGTTGCTCGACCGCTTCTTCCGCAACGCGCTGAACTGCACCCTGCTGGCCTTCGTCCTCAACACCTGCGCCTACACCGTGGAGATCTTCGCCGGGGCCATCCGCAACATTCCCCATGGCGAGATCGAGGCGGCCCAGGCCTATGGCCTGCAGGGCTGGAGGCTCAACCTGTTCGTGGTCCTGCCGGCAGCGCTGCGGCGCTCCCTGCCGGCCTACAGCAACGAGCTGATCCTCATGCTGCACGCCACCTCGCTGGCCTTCACCGCGACCATCGCCGACATCCTCAAGGTGGCCCGCGACGCCAACGCCGCGACCTTCCTGACCTTCCAGGCCTTCGGCATCGCCGCCCTGCTGTACATGCTGCTGTCCTTCGCGCTGGTCGGGCTGCTGCGCCTGGCCGAGCGCCGCTGGATGCGTTTTCTCGTTCCTTCCCGAGGCTGACCCATGACCACTTCCGCACACGCCTTGTCGATCCAACCCACCTTCACCGCGTCACCGGTGGCCGCCGCAGGCAGCGCCGCGATCAAGCTGACGGTGGACTCGCTGCACAAGAGCTACGGCGACCACCAGGTGCTCAAGGGCGTCTCGCTGCAGGCCCGCAAGGGCGACGTGATCAGCCTGATCGGCGCCAGCGGCTCAGGCAAGAGCACCATGCTGCGCTGCATCAACTTCCTCGAGCAGCCGGATGCCGGGGCCATCACCCTCGACGACCAGACCATCGAGATGCGCCAGGGCCGCGGCCCGCACCCGGCGCAACTGCAGAACCTGCGCACGCGCCTGGCCATGGTGTTCCAGCACTTCAACCTGTGGAGCCACATGACCGTGCTGGAGAACATCACCCTGGCACCGCGCCGGGTGCTCGGCGTCAGCCAGCAGGAGGCCGAGGCGCGGGCCCGCGCCTACCTGGACAAGGTCGGCCTGCCGGCACGCGCCGCCGACCAGTACCCGGCATTCCTCTCCGGCGGCCAGCAGCAGCGGGTGGCCATCGCCCGCGCCCTGGCGATGGAGCCGGAAATCATCCTGTTCGACGAACCGACGTCAGCCCTTGACCCGGAGCTGGTAGGAGAAGTCCTCAAGGTGATACAGACGCTGGCCGAGGAAGGTCGTACCATGCTCATGGTCACCCACGAGATGGGCTTTGCCCGCCAGGTGTCCAGCCAGGTGCTGTTCCTGCATCAGGGACTGGTCGAGGAACAGGGAAGCGCGAGCATTCTCGACCAGCCGCAGAGCGAGCGCCTGCAGCAATTCCTTTCCAACCGCTTGAAGTGAAACATCGCCACCATGGATACCAAGGCCAACTCCTCCCATGCCACGCCGCCGCTGGACCGCATCGACGAAGCGATCATCGATGTGCTGCGGCACAACGGGCGCATCACCTACGAGAAGCTTTCGTCGCTGGTGCACCTGACCCCCAGGCCCTGCCTGGAACGGGTGCGCAAGCTGGAGCGACGCGGGGTGATCCGCGGCTACGGGGCGATCATCGATGTGCAGATGGTTTCGCCGGGGTTGTCGCTGCTGGTCCTGGTGGCGTTGTCGAACCAGAGCGGGCGCTCGGCGCAGAAGGCCTTCGAGGCCTGCGTGAGGGCCTGTCCGCAGGTGTTCGAGTGCCAGCTGATCAGCGGGCACTTCGACTACAGCCTGCGCATGCGCTGCCGGGACATGGAGCACTACCGGGTGCTGACCGAGACCTGGATGAACAATGACGAGCTGCACATCGACAAGCTGGTGGCGCATCCGGAGCTGGCGGTGGTGAAGAACACCGCGCCGCAGCTCTAGATTCGCGGCGCCTGGACTGGCCTCATCGCCGGCAAGCCGGCTCCCACAGGGTTCTGAGCCAGCCATGGGTTCTCGGGTCGCCGCGGGCCCTGTGGGAGCTGGCCAGCGATGAGGCCATCAGCTACAGCCCGGAGCCAGCGCCTTGACCCGCCACTCCCGCGGCTGCTCGAAGCGCTCCACCCACTCCACCACCTGCCCCGCCGGCATCGGCCGCGAGATGCCGTAGCCCTGGGCGATGTCGCACCCCAGGTCCATCAGCAACTCGCCGTGGGCCACGGTCTCCACGCCCTCGGCGATCACCTGGCGGTCGAACTCGCGGGCCAGGCCGATCACCGCGCGGGTCAGGGCCAGGTCGTCCTGGTCATGCAGGATGTCCTGGATGAACGACTTGTCGATCTTCATGGTCTGGGTCGGCAGGCGCTTGAGGTAGCTCAGCGACGAATAGCCGGTGCCGAAGTCATCCAGCGAGAAACGCACGCCCAGGCGCTGGCAGGCCTCCAGGCAATCGCTGACCCGCTGGATGTTCTCGATCGCCACCGACTCGACGATCTCCAGGTCGAGCATCGCCGGCGCCACCGTGGCGTGCCGCGCCAGCAGACGCTGCAGGCGGACGACGAAATCGGAACGCTGGAAATGCCGCGCGGCGATATTGACGCTGACCGGCCAGTGGCAGCCCAGCGCCTGCCATTGCTGCATCTGCGCCAGGGCGCGGTCGATCACCCATTCGCCGATGTCGACGATCAGGTCGGTACGCTCCACCAGCGGCAGGAAATCCCCCGGCGGCACCACGCCGCGGATCGGGTGGTTCCAGCGCAGCAGCGCCTCGAAACCGACCACCGCGCCGTTGCGCATGTTGACCTTGGGCTGGTAGTACAGCGCCAGGTCGCCATGGTGCAGGGCATGGCGCACCTGCTCGACGGTCTGGTGGCTGGCCTTGACCTCCTTGTCCAGCGACACGTCGAACAGGTGGTAGCGGTTGCGCCCGCGCTGCTTGGCCAGGTACATGGCCTGGTCGGCATGGCGCAGCAGGGTGTCGGCGTCGTCGTTGTCGCTGGGGAACTGGGTCACGCCGATGCTGGCGCTGACGCTGATGGAGCGCCCGCGGATCACGCAGGGCACGGCGATCGAACGCAGCACCCGCTCAAGGATGTCCTGCAGGCACGGCGGCCCCTGCAGGTCGCCGAGGATCAGCACGAACTCGTCGCCGGACAGCCGTGCCACGGCGTCACCAGCACCGAGGAAGCGCTTCAGGCGCCGCGCCACTTCCACCAGCAGCAGATCGCCGCTGTCGTGGCCGTAGCCGTCGTTGACCGCCTTGAAGCCGTCCAGGTCGAGCATGCACACCGCCAGCGGCGTCTTGGTCGCGCGGGCGCGCTGCACGGCCTCGTCGAGCAGTTCGCCGAGGCAGGAGCGGTTGGGCAGGCCGGTGAGCATGTCGTGGCCGACCCGCCATTGCAGGGTGTGCAGCAACTGGCGCTTGTGGGTGACGTCGAAGCGGATCGAGGCGTACTTGCGCACCTGGCCGGTGGCACGGTCGAACAGCGGCACGATGGTACTGTCGACCCAGTACAGCGAACCGTCCTTGGCGCGGTTGCACAATTCGCCCTTCCATACCTGGCCGGCGCCCAGGGTCCGCCACATCTCGCTGAACACCTGCGGCTCGTGCTGGCCGGAATTGAGCATGCGATGATCGGCGCCCAGCAGTTCCTCGCGGCTGTAGCCGGAGATGGCGCAGAACTGGTCGTTGACGTAGGTGATGCGACCGTCGAGGTCGGTTTCGGAGAAGATCGCGGCGGCATCCACGGCCGTGCGGTAGGTTTCATCCATTCCCCACCCCACCCGGAAATGTTCGTTCCATCGCAGTATTTGACAAGTCGAGACGCACGATAAAGCTCCATGAGCCGCAGGAAGAACACGGGTTGATCTCTGCGAAACCCGCTGCGGGAAAACCTGTCCAGAGCGCAAATTCTACGAGAAGCATCACCTTTTGCAATGCAAGGTGATGGCACCGGAGGTTGTCCTTTAAAATATTTTGTCGTTAAGTTCTTGATTCTAAAAGGGAATTGAGCGATGGAAATTTCAAGTTTGGGGTCAGCCATCAGACGCTATCGCAAGGTTGCCGGGCTCACCCAGGCCGAACTCGGCGAGAAAGCCGGGTTCGACCCCAAGACCATAAGCCGCTTCGAAACCGGCACCTACACCCCCAGCGTCGACGCCCTGTTCGTTTTTGCCCGCATCCTGGGCGTCAGACTCACCGCCTTCTTCACCGACTTCGACAGCGAAGACGAACAGCGCGCCTACCTGTTCGGGGTCATCCACAAAGCCCCGCGCAAGGACCTGAGCAAGCTGATCGCCGCGGTCGATCAGGCGCTCTCCGAGCGCTAAGGCAGCGCCGCGACAGAATGGTTCGCGGACCGACTCAGCGGCACACTCACGACTCTACCGGTCAGACCGGTAATACCAATAACCGTGATCTGCTGCAACGCCGCGGACAGATTCGGACAGCCGGTCTCGCGCTCATCACGCATTCGGGGCAAACATGATCGAACCGATCATTTTTCAGTGAAAAATCAAGCGACTTGCGTTAAGCGCGACACCTGCGGCGAGCAGCGAAAAACACTTTCATTAAACTGCAGCACCACAGGATCCAGGCCCCCACAGAAATGATTGAAGTAATCACAATAAAAAATTCTTGATTGATTCAATCACTACTGCCAGTATTCATTTCAACAAAAATCACAAAAAGAGACGCCTCCGATGAGATTCCACGGCATCGTTCCTGCCCTCCTCACCCCATTCACGGCCGATCAGCAACTCGACGAAGCCGCACTGCGCGCCCTGGTCGACAACCTCATCGGTCACGGCGTGCACGGCCTGTTCGCCCTGGGCACCAACGGCGAATTCTTCGCCCTCTCCCTGGCTGAAAAACTGCGCATCGCCGCCATCGTCGTCGACGCCGCCGGCGGACGCGTGCCGGTGATCGTCGGCACCGGCGCCTTCGCCACCCACGAAGTGATCGACATGAACCAGCGCATGGCCGAGGTCGGTGTCGACGGCCTCTCCGTCATCACCCCCTACTTCAACGCCGTCAGCGAGCGCGAGCTGATCCGTCACTACGAGGTCATCGCCGACGCCTCCAGCCTGCCGCTCATGCTCTACAACATCCCCGCCAAGACCGGCATGAGCATCGGCATCAAGGCCGTCGCCGCTCTCCACCAGCACCCGATGATCAAAGGCATCAAGGACAGCGCCGGCAACTTCGACAGCCTGGTGCAGATGATCAACTACCGCAGCGACGACTTCGCCGTCTTCGCCGGCACCGACTCGCTCATCTACTGGAACCTCCTGGCTGGTGGCGACGGTGCCGTTGCCGCCACCGCCAACGCCGTGCCGCAGGTGGTCATGGATATCTGGAACCGCTTCCAGGCCGGTGACCACGAGGGTGCCCGCGCCGCCCAGGAACGCCTGCGCCCGCTGCGCGATGCCTTCGCCATGGGCACCCTGCCGGTGGTGCTCAAGGAAGCCACCAACCTGCTCAACCTCCCCGTCGGGCCTTGCCGCTCGCCAATCCTGCCGCTGGAGCCGGCCAACGCCGAGCGCCTGGCCAGCGCCCTGTCCGTCTATCGCGCCTGAGCCCGGAGAACCCCGATGAGCTACCACTTCCAAACCGTCAAGCACCTGGTGCATGGCGCCGGCTGCCTGGATGAGTTGCCACAACGCCTGGCCCTGCTCGATACCGAGGTCAAGCGCCTGGTCCTGGTCACCCAGGATGCCATGCACCGCCTCGGGGTCACCCAGCGCGTGACCGAGCTGTTCAACGCCATCGGCATCAGCGTGCACCTGGTCGACCAGGTCGAGATCGAACCCACCCTGGAAAACATCGAACGGGTCTTCCGCGAACAGATCGCCCCCCATGCCCCGGACGCGTTGCTGGCCATCGGCGGCGGCAGCGTGCTGGACGCCGCCAAGCTGTTCTCGGTGCTGCTGACCAACGATGTGCCGCTGCGCAGCATGCTCGGCATCGACAACGTCCCCCGCGCCGGCATTCCCACCGTGCTCGTGCCGACCACCGCCGGCACCGGCTCGGAGGTCACCCCCAACGCCATCGTCACCCTGCCGGACGAAGCCCTGAAAATCGGCGTGGTCAGCCGTCACCTGCTGCCCACCCTGGTGCTGCTCGATCCGCTGCTGACCCTCAGCCTGCCCGGCCCGATCACGGCCGCCACCGGCATGGATGCCTTCACCCATGCCCTGGAATCCTTCATCTCCACCAAGGCCAACCCGGTCAGCGACGGCTTCGCCCTGGAATCCATGCGCCTGATCGCCGGCAGCCTGGTCGAGTCCTATGAACGACCGGACTCGGTGCGCGCCCGCGCCGACATGCTGCTCGGCTCGATGTATGGCGGCCTGGCCCTGACCGCGGCCGGCACTGCCGCCGTGCACGCCCTGGCTTACCCGCTGGGCGGCCAGTTCCATGTCACCCACGGCGTGGCCAATGCCATGCTGCTGCCCCATGTCATGCGCTTCAACCAGGACGCCTGTGCCGAACGCCTCAAGCGCGCCGCCTGCGTGTGCGCCATCGCCCGCGAAGAGGACAGCACCGATCAGGCGGCCAGCCAGCTGGTCGCGCAGATCGTCGAGTGGACCCGCCGCCTGCAGATCCCCCAGGACCTGCGCGCCTACGGCGTCGAAGACCGGCATGTGGCCGAGCTGGCCGTCGCAGCCTCCAAGGTCACCCGCTTGATGGTCAACAACCCGAAAGCCATGTCCCTCGCCGATATCGAAGCGGTGTACCGGTGCCTGCTGCCATGAAACGCCTTTTGATCGTCGCCGACGACCTCACCGGCGCGGCGGATTGCGCGGTGGGCTTCCACGAACACGGGCACTGCGCAGTGCTGCTCGGTGCCCCCGGGCAATGGCCGGACACGCCGGTGATTGCGCTGGATCTCGATAGTCGCCAGTTGCCTGTGCAAGACGCCGTTCGAGCCCATCGGCAATTGCTGGACGATCCGGCAATCGCAGGATGGCCGCTGTACAAGAAAATCGACTCGACGCTGCGCGGGCACTACGCCGCCGAGGTTGCGGCGCTGAAACCTCGCGCAATGGCCTTGGTGGCACCGGCGTACCCCGCGCTGGGCCGAACCACCCGCAATGGCATCCAGCACCTGGGTGGTGTGCCGGTCGATCGCAGTGAAACCTGGCGCAACGAGGGCCTTCAGGGCACCGCGGATCTCTGCGCGGCACTGCAGGCACAGGGGCTGCACTGCGCTCTGCTGCGCCGTGAAGACCTCAGCCGGCCCGACGAGCTGAAGCAGCGGATCCTGCACGCCCTGGACAACAGGATCGATGCCCTGGTCTGCGATGCCGAACAGGATGCCGACCTCGACCTGCTGGCCAGCGCCACGTCGGACCTGCACGAGCGGCTCTACTGGGTCGGTTCGGCGGGGCTGGCCAAAGCCCTGGCGCGCGCGTTCACGACGCAAGCCGTCGCAGCGCCGACACCCGCACGCAAGCCGCTGCTGGCGGTGATCGGTTCGATGGCGTCCCATTCCCATGAACAGACCGAACGCCTGATTTCAGTCAGCCAGGCGCAGTCCGTGCAGTTCGATCCCCACTGGCTACTGGACCCGCAACGTGCTGCGGAACGCGCCGAACGCGCCCGGCAGTTGGCCGCACAGCTGGCTGGCGGACACGACCTGGTGGTGCGCGTGAACCAGGAGCAACGCCTCACCCTACATTCCCGCGAGCTGAGCCAGGCGCTTGCCGCGTGCCTGCAACCGGCCCTGGAGCAGGCGGGCACGCTGATCGCCACCGGCGGCGAAACCGCCCGCGCCCTGCTCACCCAGGCAGGTATCCATCGACTGAGTCTTCACGGTGAGCCGGTGCCAGGGCTGGTGCACGCACAAGCCCGCTACCAGGACCGCACCTTGACGGTGGTGACCAAAGCCGGCGCCTTCGGCGACCCGGACGCCCTCGTCACCACCTGGCGCTATCTCACCACTGGTTCCGCACCCCAACAGGAGGAGTGCCCACATGTCTGAACGTCCCGTGATCGGCATCACCATGGGCGACGCCGCCGGCGTCGGTCCCGAGATCATCGTCAAATCCCTGGCCCATGCTGCCGTGCACGCCATGTGCAAACCGCTGATCATCGGCGATGCCGCGCGCCTGCGCAGCGCCGCGCGCATCGTCGGCGCCGATGTCCAGGTGCGTGCCATCGCGCAACCCGCCGAGGCCCACTACCAGCCCGGCACCATCGACTGCATCGACCTCGGCCTGATCCCCGACGACCTGCCCTACGGCCAGCTCTCCGCCGTCGCCGGCGACGCCGCCTATCGCTACATCGCCCGCACCGTCGAACTGGCCGAAGCCGGCGAGCTCCAGGCCATCTGCACCGCGCCACTGAACAAGGAAGCCCTGCACGCCGGTGGCCATCTCTTCCCCGGGCACACCGAACTGCTGGCCCACCTCACCGGCACCGAAGAGGTGTCGATGATGCTCATGACCCCCAACCTGCGGGTCATCCACGTCACCACCCACATCGGCATCATCGATGCCATCGCCCGGATCGAACCCGGCCTGGTCCGACGCACCATCGAACGCGCCCATCAGACCCTGCTGCGCGCCGGCATCGACAACCCGCTGATCGCCGTCTGCGGCATCAACCCCCATGCCGGGGAAAACGGACTGTTCGGCTACGGCGAGGAAGACAGCAAGATCCAGCCCGCCATCGACGAACTGCGCCAGCGCGGCTGGCGGGTCGAAGGCCCGCTGCCGGCCGACACCCTGTTCTTCCGCGCCGGTCGTGGCGACTTCGATGCCGTGGTGGCCATGTACCACGACCAGGGCCATGGGCCGGTGAAGGTCATGGGCCTGGAGGCCGGCGTCAACGTCACCATCGGCCTGCCGGTGATCCGCACCTCCGTCGACCACGGCACCGCATTCGACATCGCCGGCAAGGGCATCGCCGACGAACGCAGCCTCATCGAGGCCCTGCGCCAAGCCGTCGAGCTGGCCAGCCGCCAGGAGGTGCGCAGCACAGCGACCGCCTGATCCCCATTCATCCGCCCCACCCACAAAAACAATTTGCGGAGCGATATAGATGGAAACCTTCAACAACAACGACACACTGCTCATCATCGCCATGGTGGTGGTCTACATCCTCTTCACCACCTGGCTCAGCCTGCGCCTGCGCAGCCGTACCAGCGAGCAGTACATGGTCGCCGCACGCAGCATGCCCGCCTACATCGTCGGCATCCTGATGATGAGCGAATACATCGGCGCCAAGTCCACCATCGGTACGGCCCAGGCCGCGTTCGAAAGCGGCATGGCCGCCTCCTGGTCGGTCATCGCCGCCGCCATCGGCTTCCCCCTGTTCGGCCTGCTGATGGCGCGCAAGCTCTACAACTCGGGCGAGTTCACCATCTCCGGATTCATCGAGAAAAAGTACGGTCGCTCGACCAAGCTGATGGTCTCGGTGATCATGATCTACGCCCTGCTGCTGGTGAACGTCGGCAACTACGTCAGTGGCGCCGCCGCCATTGCCACGGTACTGAAGATCAATCTCCCCGTTGCCGCCTTCATCACGGCCATCATCAGTACCTTGTACTACGTGTTCGGAGGCCTGAAGAGCGTCGCCTACGTCAGCATCCTGCACACCGCCGTGAAGTACGCCGGCATCCTCATCGTGGTCGGCACCGCCCTCGCCCTCAGTGGCGGCTTCGAAAACGTCCACCAGGGCCTGCCGGCACACTACTTCACCTGGGATGGCGCCATCGGCGGCTCCAAGGTACTGGCCTGGATCATCGGCACGGCGGGGGCGATCTTCTCCACCCAGTTCATCATCCAGGCGATCTGCTCCACCAACAACGCCGATGCGGCCCGTGCCTCCACCTTCTGGGCAGCCCTGCTGTGCCTGCCGATCTCCCTGGCCCTGGGCTTCATCGGTGTCGCGGCCAAGTACCTCTACCCGGAGATGAACAGCCTCTACGCACTGCCGGTGTTCCTGCAGTCGATGAGCCCGTGGATGGCCGGCGTGGTGACCATTTCCCTGGTAGCCTCGATCTTCGTCGGCGTGAGCACCGTGGCCCTGGCGATCGCCTCGCTGGTGGTGCGCGACTTCTACGTCCCGATGTTCAAGCCCAATGCCGAGCGCGAGTTCCGCATGACCAAGCTGATCGGCCTGGTCATCGGTTTCGTGCCGTTGATCTTCGTGCTGTTCGTCCCGGAGATTCTCAACCTGTCCTTCTTCACCCGCGCCCTGCGACTGTCCATCACCGTCGTGGCACTGGTGGCCATCTACCTGCCTTTCTTCGCCAGCACCCGCGGCGCTACCCTCGGCCTCGCGGCGTCCACCATCACCACCAGCGCCTGGTACCTGATGAACAACCCTTACGGCATCGACAACATGTACATCGCACTGGCCACCCCCGCGCTGGTGATCCTGATCGAACGCTGCCTGCCCGCACCGCGCGCCAGCAACAAACCGGAGGTTTCCAATGCCAAGTGAACAACGCCAGGACGCGTTCCTGCCCACGCCCTACGCCCAGAACCACGCCGCCAACCTTCACGAACTGGCTGACGGCACCTTGCTCTGCACCTGGTTCGCCGGCACCCAGGAAGGCATGGCCGACATCTTCGTGCTGCTCTCGCGCAAAGCCCCGGGCGCCGAGTGGAGCGCGCCGGTCAAGCTCAGCGAAGACCCTGCCCGTTCCGAACAGAACCCCATCCTGTTCCAGGCGCCCGGCGGACCGCTGTGGCTGATCTGGACGGCCCAGGTCTCCGGCAACCAGGAAACCGCCATCATCCGCCGCCGCCTCAGCCATGACGGCGGCCTGACCTGGGGAGCGGTCGAGACGCTGTTCGACGAGCCCGGCATCTTCGTGCGCCAGCCTCCGGCCATGCTCGACAATGGTGACTGGGTCCTTCCCGTCTGGTACTGCATCGCCCTGCCCGGCGAGAAATGGGTCGGCAGCCATGACGTCAGCGCGGTGATGATCTCCAGCGATGCCGGCCGCACCTGGCAGCGCCACGATGTGCCACAGAGCACTGGCTTCGTGCACATGAATGTCCAGCAGATGGCCGACGGCAGTCTGCTCGGCCTGTTCCGCAGCCGCTGGGCAGACCATATCCATGCCTCCCGCTCCACCGACCACGGGCGCACCTGGTCCGCCCCGGTCGCCACCGAGCTGCCGAACAACAACTCGTCCATCCAGTTCGTGCGCCTGGCCAGCGGTGAACTGGCGCTGGTCTACAACCCGATCAATGCCGACGGCATCGCCGAGCGGCGCACGTCGCTGTACGACGAGATCGAGGACGAAGGTGACGATCGCGTGGTCCCCGGCGCCAATGCCGACGGGCGCGCGGCCGTCTGGGGCATCCCCAGGGCACCGATGAGCCTGGCCATTTCCCGCGACGAAGGGCGCAGTTGGCCGGTGCGGATCGACCTGGAACTGGGCGACGGCTTCTGCCTGACCAACAACTCGCAGGAGAAGCTCAACCGGGAGTATTCCTACCCGAGCATCATCCAGACCCGCAACGGCAGCTTGCAGGTGGCCTTCACCTACTTCCGCCAGAAGATCAAGCACGTGCACCTGCCATTGCTGGCCATTGGCTGATATTTCCCGAAGGGGGCCTGCACGCCCCCTTCGGCAACGGAGGCAAACATGTCCAATTCACAGTGCACAGCGGTGGTCACCGGCGCCAGTTCCGGCATTGGCCTGGCCATCGTCAACCGCCTGCTCGCCGAGGGCTGGCAGGTACTTGGCCTGTCACGCCAGGCCCCTGCCATCGATCACCCGCATTTCGCCTGGCGCAGCGTCGACCTTGCGGACCGCGAAGCCACGGATGCGGTGCTGAGCGGAATCGGCCCGATCGATGCGCTGGTCCATGCCGCCGGCTTCATGCGTACCGCGCCAGTGGGCGAACTCGATCTGGATGACGGCCAGGCCATGTGGCGCCTGCATGTCGAGGCGGCCATGCAACTGGTGGACCGCCTGCTGCCGACGCTCGGCGACGGTGGACGCATCGTGCTGATCGGCAGCCGGACCATGAGCGGTGCCGTTGGCCGCAGCCAGTATGCCGCGACCAAGGCGGCACTGAGCGGGCTGGTACGCAGTTGGGCCATGGAGCTGGCGCCACGGCGCATCACCGTCAACCTGATTGCGCCAGGCGCTACCGACACGCCAATGCTGCGTGATCCTCGACGAAGCGGTACGCCGCCCGTTACCCCGCCACTCGGACGCTTCGTGAAACCTGAAGAGGTGGCGGCCTACACCGCCTTCATCCTGGGTAGCGAAGCGGGCGCCGTGACCGGGCAGACCCTGCTGATCTGTGGCGGAGCATCATTGTGAGTTACAGTGCCCTCCAGCCTGATGCCAGTCAGTTAGCGCGATTGGGGCCGCTCTGCGCCCCTTCGCGAGCAAGCTCGCTCCCACGAATTGCACGACCTTGTGGGAGCGAGCTTGCTCGCGAAGGGCTGCAGAGCAGCCCCAAACAGTCACGACCCACTTACTGACAGGCATTAAGCCCTCCAGCCCGCTTGTTGCTTACCGGATGCCGTATGAAAGTCGCCAATCGCCGCCAGAACCTGCTGGATTTCATCCATGCCAATCCCAACGATGCCAACGTGGAAACCCTGTGCGCGTTGCTCGGCGTATCGGAAGCGACCGTCCGCCGCGACCTCACCGCATTGGCTGAACAGGGTCTGGTCATGCGCACCTATGGCGGGGCCTCGCACATCGGCGCGCGCGAACCGGAACTGTCGCTGGAAGAACGCAGCAGCCAATCCGCCGCCGAAAAAGCCCGGATTGCACGCGCCGCCCTGGCCCATGTCCAGGACTTCGACACCGTGATGCTGGATGCCGGTACCAGTACAGCGGCACTCGCGCGTCTGCTCAACGAGCGCCAAGGGCTGCATGTGATCACCAACAATCTCCTGGCGATGCCGCATCTGCGCTCGCTGCCCGGCGGCAAGGTCACGCTGCTCGGCGGCGACCTGCGCACGGAAAGCATGTCGACCATGGGGCCGGCCGCCCTGGCGATGCTCGAGCGCCTGAGCGCCGACAAGGTCTTCGTCAGTGCCGATGGCGTGGTTGCCAGCCGGGGCCTGTGCGAAGCGAGTGCGGAACAGGCCTACCTGAAGGAAAAGATGCTGATGCAGGCCAGCGAAGTCTTCGTGCTTGCCGATGCCAGCAAGCTGGGACGCGATCACCAGCAATTCTGGGCCCCCCTGGACGGTCGCTGGACCTTGATTACCGATGCCGGCACCGATGCCCAGCTTTTGCCGTTCCAGTCCTGTGGCCGGGTCAGGATTGAACAGGTCTCTCAGACCGAACACTGGATACAGGGGTGAAGCGGTAGATCGCCCCCGGCAGGAAGCCACGGATGAATCACCTGCGGCCATGCCGCTGAAGCAGGCCGGCACCCTCTTCTTCATGGATGAACTTCACACTAGACAAGTGGAGACACTTTGACCTGAAAGACACAACCACTCATCAATGATGAGTCAGCTTCGTTCGCCCCGGGTTTTACACCAACAATAATAATGTCGTTAGAACTGTCGCGGCACGTCATCCAGCGCACCTATTGAAAATGGCCGCGGATCGATTGGCGCAGCAGACTTTCTGGAGCACGCATGATGATCTTTTCCCCCGCCAAACAGTATTCCCGTCCTCTTTCCATTTATATCGGTTGCGGCCTCTTGCTGGCAGCTGGCTGCACCCAGGCTTCCGACTTCGTGGATGACACCAAGGCCAACCTGAATCTTAGAAACTTCTATTTCAACCGCAACTTCACCAACCCCCAACTTAATCAGGGCAAAGCCGAGGAATGGACGCAGAGTTTCATCCTGGATATGAAATCCGGCTTCACTTCGGGACCTGTCGGGCTGGGCGTGGATGTGCTCGGCCTGTATTCCGTCAAACTCGACGGCGGCAAGGGTACCCGCGGTACGCAACTGCTGCCCGTGCATGACGACGGTCGTCCCGCCGATGAGTTCGGGCGGCTCGGCGTCGCCGGCAAGTTGCGGGTGTCGAAAACCGAACTGAAGGCCGGCGAGTGGATGCCCGTGCTGCCCATCCTGCGCTCGGACGATGGTCGCTCCCTGCCCCAGACCTTCCGCGGTGCCCAGCTCACCTCGCAGGAGATCGACAACCTCACGCTCTACGCTGGGCAGTTTCGCGCCAACAGCCCACGCAATGATGCCAGCATGGAAGACATGTTCATGCAGGGTACGCCGGCAGCCAGCTCGGACCGGTTCAATTTCTATGGCGGCGAATTCACCTTCAACGACAAACATACCCTGGTCGGCCTGTGGGGCTCCGAACTCAAGGACATCTACCAGCAACGCTATGTGCAGATCAGCCACAGCCAGCCCGTGGGTGACTGGACCCTGGGGGCCAACCTCGGTCACTTCTGGGGCAAGGAAGATGGCCAGGCACGTGCCGGCGACCTGGACAACCGCACCGCCTCTGCCCTGCTGTCCGCCCGCTACGGCGGCGGCACGCTCTACCTCGGTTTGCAGAAAGTCAGCGGCGACAATGGCTGGATGCGCGTCAATGGCACCAGCGGCGGCACACTCGCCAACGACAGTTATAACTCCAGCTATGACAATGCCCATGAAAAGTCCTGGCAACTGCGCTACGACTATAACTTTGCGGTCATGGGTGTACCCGGCCTGACCCTGATGAATCGCTATATCAGTGGCAGCGATGTCCACGCCGGAACTGTTACCGACGGCAAAGAGTGGGGACGCGAGACGGAGTTGGCTTACGTTATCCAGAGCGGCCCACTGAAAAGTCTCAATATCAAGTGGCGCAACTCGACGCTGCGGCGCGACTACAGCACCACGGAGTTCGACGAGAACCGCTTGATCATCAACTACCCGATTTCCCTGTTGTAAAACCAGCCCCCTATTTAGATGGCCAACTTAGCGCCATTGCTTTCGCTCGCCCCGAGATCCGTTTCATAGCGTCACGACTGCCACCCACTGACCTGGAGACTTCCATGACCCTCGATATCGATCACAGCCTGTTCCCGACCCCAGAGTCCATTCCCGAACAATGGCGCCTTGGAGCGCCCCAGGAACAACGAGAATATCTGGTCAACGGTGAACTGCTCACCTGGCCGGGCGAGATGATCCCTGTGCATAGCCCGGTCCACTTCCAGGGCGAGCATGGTATCGAGCCGGTGCTGCTGGGCAGTACCCCACGCCTCGATGCAGAGGCCGCGCTGGAAGCCTTGCATGCGGCGGCCGATGCCTACGATCGCGGCAAGGGTCGCTGGCCAACCCTGCGCGTCGCCGAGCGGATCGCTCATGTCGAGCGCTTCCTCGGGCGCATGCGCGAGCAGCGTCATGCCGTGGTGAAACTGCTGATGTGGGAGATTGGCAAGAACCTCAAGGACGCCGAAAAAGAGTTCGATCGTACCTGCGACTACATGGTCGATACGATCAACGCGCTCAAGGCGCTGGACCGCAGCTCGGGCCGCTTCGAGCTCGAACAGGAGACATTGGGCCAGATCCGCCGCGTACCGCTGGGGGTCGCGCTGTGCATGGGGCCCTACAACTACCCGCTCAACGAGACCTTCACCACCCTGATTCCGGCGCTGATCATGGGCAATACGGTGGTGTTCAAGCCGGCCAAGTTCGGCGTCCTGCTGATCCGCCCGCTGCTCGAGGCGTTTCGCGACAGCTTCCCGCCAGGGGTGATCAACATCATCTACGGCCGTGGCCGAGAAACGGTCAGCGCGCTCATGGCCAGCGGAGAGGTGGACGTTTTTGCCTTCATCGGCACCAACAAGGCCGCCAGCGACCTGAAGAAACTGCACCCGCGCCCGCACCGCCTGCGTGCCGCCCTCGGCCTGGATGCCAAGAACCCCGGCATCGTGCTGCCCGACGCCGACCTCGACAGCGCCGTGAGCGAATGCATCACCGGCTCGTTGTCGTTCAATGGCCAGCGCTGCACCGCCTTGAAGATCCTCTTCGTTCACGAACGGGTCGTCGAGGGCTTCCTGAGCCGCTTCAACGAGAAGCTGGCCGGGCTGAAAATGGGCATGCCGTGGCAGCCCGGGGTGGCCCTCACGCCGCTGCCCGAAGCGGGCAAGACCGACTACCTGAAAGGGCTCGTGGAAGACGCGCGCCGCCACGGTGCCGAGGTGGTCAACCCGGGCGGCGGCCAGTCCGCCGGCAACTTCTTCTCGCCGGCGCTCCTGTACCCCGTCAGCGACCGGATGCGTGTCTACCATGAAGAGCAGTTCGGCCCCGTGGTGCCGGTCGTGCCGTTCAGCGACCTGCAGCAAGTGATCGACTACGTGCTCGACTCGGAGTTTGGCCAGCAGCTATCGATCTTCGGCCACGACCCCGAACAGATCGGCCGCCTGGTGGACATCTTTGCCAACCAGGTCGGCAGGATCAACCTGAATACCCAATGCCAGCGCGGTCCTGACAGCTACCCGTTCAATGGCCGGAAAAACTCCGCCGAGGGCACCCTGTCGGTGCAGGACGCGCTCCGCGTGTTTTCCATCCGCACCCTGGTCGCGACGAAATACCTGCCGGCGAACAAGGACCTGGTCAGCGCCATCATCTCGCAGCGCTGCTCGAACTACCTCACGACCGATTACATCTTCTAGGCCACCCGCCTCGGAACGAGGCGGGACACGAATTCACGCCAGAGACCCAAGAACCCCATGGCTCGCGCGCGGCGGACCCGAGGAGAAAAAACACTGGACAAACCGGTCTGACCAGACGACAGTGCAAAGGCGCATTCCGAGGCGCACAGAACATTCCGGTAAGACCACAATAATTAAGTCCGACGCGCCATCCGTTGTCGTGGCAGCCAGGACACCGACCAGAGATCCCTACCATGCTCAAATGGTGCTCGCGTTCGATCTTCCTCCAAGTAGTGCTCGGCCTGATGCTCGGCATCGTCTGCGGCCTGAGCTTCCCCGACCTTTCCCTGCAGCTCAAACCCCTGGGTGATGGCTTCATCAAGCTGATCAAGATGCTGATCGGCCTGATCGTGTTCTGCGTGGTGGTCAGCGGCATTTCCGGCGCCGGCGACCTGAAGAAAGTCGGGCGCATCGGCCTGAAATCGGTGATCTATTTCGAAGTCCTGACCACCATCGCCCTGGTCCTGGGCCTGGTGTTCGCCTTCAGCACCGGCATCGGCAGTGGTGCCAACATCCACCTGGAGCAGCTCTCGGCCAGCGACGCCGGCGCCCTCGCCGAGCGTGGCCAGCATATCCACGGCGCCACCGCGTTCCTCATGGAGCTGATCCCCACCTCGGTGATCGGCGCCTTCGCCGACAACAACATTCTCCAGGTCCTGCTGTTCTCCGTGCTGTTCGGCAGCGCGCTGAACCTGGTGGGCGAGTCGGCCTCGGGCATCTCGCGGCTGATCAACGAACTGAGCCATGTGATCTTCCGCATCATGGGCATGATCGTGCGCCTGGCACCCATCGGCGTGTTCGGCGCCATCGCCTTCACCACCAGCAAGTACGGCCTCGATTCGCTGCAGCACCTGGGCGGCCTGGTGGCACTGTTCTACCTGACCTGCGCCGGCTTCGTGCTGATCATCCTCGGCCTGGTGATGCGGGTGTCGGGCCTCAAGCTTCTGCCCCTGCTCAAGTACCTGCGTGAAGAGCTGACCATCGTCCTCGGCACCGCCTCGTCCGACGCGGTGCTGCCGCAGATCATGCGCAAGCTGGAACACCTGGGCATCGGCAGTTCCACCGTCGGCCTGGTGATCCCCACCGGCTACTCGTTCAACCTCGACGGTTTCTCCATCTACCTGACCCTGGCCATCGTCTTCATCGCCAACGCCACCGGCACGCCGCTGGCGATGACCGACCTCTTGACCATCCTCCTGGTCTCGCTGGTGACTTCCAAGGGTGCTCACGGCATCCCAGGCTCGGCCCTGGTGATTCTCGCCGCGACCCTCACCGCGATTCCGGCGATTCCGGTGGTGGGCCTGGTGCTGGTGCTGGCGGTGGACTGGTTCATGGGCATCGGCCGCGCCCTGACCAACCTGATCGGCAACTGCGTGGCCACCGTGGCCATCGCTCGCTGGGAGAAGGACATCGACCTCGACCGCGCCAACAACGTGCTCAGCGGCAAGCAGGGCTATGGCTTCCAGCCACGCAAGACGGCCCATCAACAAGAGTTCTGACCGATAGCTCACGGAGCGACATGTGATCACTTCATCGACCGTAGTCAACGCAGTCGTCGAAAAACTGCGCCAGGCCCTGGCCCGCGGACAGTGGCGCTCCGGCGAAATGCTGCCGGGGCAGCGCGAGCTGGCCGAGCAACTGGGCATCAGCCGGCCGAGCCTGCGCGAAGCGGTGACCGTGCTGGAAACCCTCGGCCTGGTCCGCTCGATGCCCGGCAAGGGCGTGCTGGTGCTCGACCCCGACAGCGCCGAACCGATGCTGGTCCCGGCCACGGTGGCCGAGGCCAGCCTGGAGGACGTGCTGCAACTGCGCTACACCCTGGAACCCTTCATCGTCGGGCTGGTGGCGCAGTCCATCAGCAACCAGGAAACCGGGCAGTTGCGCCTGACCCTGATGGACATGCGCGAAGCCCTCGACGCCGAAGACGCCGAGGCCGGGGTCAATGCCTACATCGCCTTCCACGAGGCGCTGTTCGCCCTGACCTCCAACCCGATCTTCCAGAGCGTGGTGCAGCAGACCAGCAACGCCCTCAAGCAGAGTGCCCAGGTCCTGCGCAAGTCCCCCGAGCACCTCGCCGCGCGGCTGGCGGAAAACGAAACGGTGGTGCGCGCCATCCGCAACAAGGACAGCGCCCTGGCCAGCGCGCAGATGCGCCGGCACATCCTCGAGGAAGGCCGGCGCATGGGCATCGAACTGAAGATCCCGGACGAGCAGCCGGGTCACTGACCTCCAGGAGTGCGAGCATGAATACCTCCCTGCCCTTCCTCATGGCTGGCGGCGGACGCCGGATGTCGGCGGAAGAGATCTATCCGCAGCTGTTCGACGCCATCCTCGAGCAGCGCCTGACACCCGGCACGCCGCTGACCGAACTGGCCCTCGGCGAGGCCTTCGGCGTCAGCCGCACGGTGATCCGCCGGGTGCTGGGGCGGCTGTCGGACCAGCAGGTGATCGTCCAGCGCCCGGCCCACACCGCGCGCCTGGCGGCACCCGACCCGGAGCAGGCACGCCAGGTGCTGAGCGCCCGCCGCCTGGCGGAAACCACCCTGATCGAACTGGCCGCCCGGCGTTCGCGACCGGGGCAGTTGCGCCAGTTGCGCGAGCTGATCGCCCGCGAGCGCCTGAGCCACGAACAGGGCCAGCGCTGCACGGCGATCCGCCTCGGCGGCGAGTTTCACCTGAAGCTCGCGGAGATCGCCGACAACGCGCCGCTGACGCGTTTTCTCAACGGCCTGGTGCCGATGACCTCGCTGATCATCGCCAAGTACGAACAGCACGGTTGCGAGCATTGTGCCTGGGAGGAACACGCCGCCCTGGTGGATGCGCTGGAGGACGGTGACAGCGAGGCCGCGCTGCGCCTGATGCACGTGCATCTGGACCGGATCGAGGCCAAGCTGGATCTGGATTGAGCATAAGGGCCTGGACGACGACCAGGCCCTTCTGCCATCAGCGTTGCGAGCGGGAGGCCGGACTGTCGTGATTGGACCAGTCCACCAGCAGGCTGTAGCCCACCGCCAGCAGGGTCGGGCCGATGAACAGGCCGATGAAGCCGAACGCCAGCAGCCCGCCGAACACCCCGAGCAGGACGATCACCAGCGGCAGGTCGCCGCCGCGGCTGATCAGGTAGGGTTTCAGCACGTTGTCCACGCCGCTGATGATGAAGGTGCCCCAGATGCCGAGGAACACCGCCATGCCGTACTCGCCCTTCCAGGCCAGCCAGGCGGTGGCGGGAATCCACGCCAGCGGCGGCCCCATGGGGATCAGGCTGAGCATGAAGGTGACCAGGCCGAGGACCAGGGCCCCCGGGATGCCGGCGATGAGGAAGCCGATCAGCGCCAGCAGGGCCTGGGCCGCCGCGGTACCGATCACGCCATTGACCACCCGCTGCACCGTGCCCGCCACCAGCCCCAGGTAGTAAGGGCCGCGGTCGCCGGCCAGGCGCTCCAGCAGGCGCAGGACGAAGGCCGACAGGCGCGGCCCGTCGCGGTAGAAGAAGAACACGAAGACCAGGCTGAGGATCAGTTCGACGATGCCGCTGCCGATCTGCGCGCTGCGCGCCAGCAGCCAGTTGCCGACCTGGCCGAGGTAGGGCTTGACCGCGGTCAGCAGCGCGGCGCCCTGCTGATCGATGGTGTTCCAGTAGCCCACCAGGCGCTCGCCCACCAGCGGCAAGCCGCCGAGCCAGGCCGGCGGGTCCGGCAGGCCGTCGACCTGCACGTCGCGGATGAAGGCGGTGGCGTCGCGCACGTGGTCGGCGAGGTTGAAGCCGAGCCATAACAGCGGCAACGCCACGAGGATCAGCCAGAGGGTGGTGAGGAAGCTCGCCGCCAGGGTCTCGCGCCCGCCACACAGGCGCGTCACCAGGCGCATCAGCGGCCAGCTGGCGTAGGCCAGGATCGCGCCCCAGAGCAGCGCGGAAATGAATGGCGCCATGACCCACAGGGCGGCACCGAGCAGGGCCAGCAAGAGGATCTGCACCAAAAGACGGTCGTTGTTGAGCATGCTTCCTCTCTCGTAGAACAACACATAACTCATTGATTCAGCGGGGACTTGTGGGAGCGGGCTGACCCGCGATCACGCTGGTGGCATCACCGCTGCAATCGCGGGTAAACCCGCCCCCACAGGGGGCCGCGTCGCTCTTTTGACCCATTCTCTGCGCGACAGCGCAGACTGAAGGGTTGAGCGGCCCCTCACAGCACACGCGTGGATCACAGGGTCAGCGGATCAGTTCCACATGCAACCCTGCGGCCGGGTCGCTGCCCACCTCAAGACGTGCCGAACGCACCCCGGCAGCACTCAGTCGATCCTGCCACGCCTGGGCCTGGGCACCGGTCAGGCTGACCCGCAGGCTGCTGTCCAGGTTCAGGCTGCGCGCCAGCAACTGCACCCAGGCCTGCGGCGGCTCGGCGCCGAGGTCCGGGTAATCGAGCTTGCCGGTGCTGCGCAGTTCGCGCAGCACGGTGGCCGGGGTCGGCAGCAGTTCGCCCAGCGGCGCATTGGCCTCGAACTGCTCGGCATGCAGGTAGGCGCGCTTGTTGCCGCGGGTGATGGCGTACAGCGCCACCAGGGTGTCGTCGTTCTCGCCGGAGCGGCGCAGGAGGATATAGAACTGGTCCTGGTCGGAGCCGGACAACCGGGCGCTGCCGAAGATCTCGTTGTTCCACAGGCTGTTCTCGCCGCAATCGCGCCGCTCGCACCAGAACAGCGGATAGCCGCCATCGGCCTGCAGCGCCTCGCGGGCGGCGGTGAACGCCTCTTCGGCACGGCGCTCCGGCGGCAGTTCCCAGGTCATGGAGCGGATGTTGCCGCGGGCCTCGATCCTGCCGTCCATGCGCAGTTGACCGCTGATCTTGCGCAGCGCGCCCAGGGGGTAGACGCGCTCCTGGTCGCTCGCGGAGCGTTCGTCGACCACCTTGGAGTCCTGCGGAATCGGCAGCTCGCCGCCAGCATGGGCGACGCCGGCGACCAGCAGGAGGCTGGCCAGGCCGGCGCGAAGGGCGTGCACGGCACTCATCGGCGAACCCCGCCGGCAGGTCCGGCGTGGCCAACGGAAAGGGGGCGGCTGTCGTGCTGGGTCATGATTGTCTCCCTGATCAAAACCCACCAAGCCTCGACAGTTGCCCGCTGCAAGTCAAGGCATGGCAAAGAAGCGATTGAAACAGTCTGCAACAAGAGTTGCGCCGGCTTCATCGTTCAGATGCAGGTGATGGCCGCCGGGCAGGTGTTCCAGGGTGAAGGGTAGCTGCTCCAGCAACGCCGTGTTGCGCGCCAGCATGCCGTCGTCGGCCACCACCAGGGTGGTCGGGCAGGTCACCCGGCGGACGAAGCTCAGCGCCTGCTCCTCGCTCATGCGCAGCGGCGACGGCAGGGTCAGGCGGCTGTCGCTGCGCCAGCTGAAGCCGCCCGGCACCGGCACCAGGCCGCGCTGGGCGAGCAGCTCGGCGGCTTCGCGGGTGACCGCGACCATGCCTTTCATGCGTGCTTCCACGGCCTGCTGCAACTGCGGGTAGACCGACTTGCGCTTGCCGTCGTGGCGCAGTTGCGCCTCCAGGGCCATGCCCATGCGCTCGGCGGCATCCTGCGCCGCCGCACCGGGCGGGATGACCCCGTCGATCAGGGCCAGGCGCACGATGCGCTGCGGCAGGCTGCCGGCGAGGATCAGCGAGACGATCGCTCCCAGCGAATGCCCGAGCAGGGAGAAACGCTCCCAGCCCAATTGCTGCGCGACCCGCAGGACATCATGGGCATAGTCCGCCAGGGCGTAGCCGGCACCCGGCGGACGGTGCCCGGAGTAGCCATGCCCGGCGAAGTCCAGGGCGACGATGCGCAGCCCGTGCAGCTTCGGCGCCAGGCGCGCGAAGCTGTTGGCGTTGTCCAGCCAGCCATGCAGGGCGATCACCGGTCGCCCGTCCGCCGGCCCGTACAGGTGCGCGGCCAGCTCGATATGCCCGAGGTCCAGCCGTACTTCCTCGACCTGATGACTCATGCCTGTTGTTCCTCCCAACGCTGAAAGACAGTGCGGATCAGTCGCGCGGTGTCCTCGGGACGCTCCAGCGGGAACATGTGGCCGCCAGCGACGCTGTGGTTCTCCCCCTGCGGCATGCGCCGCACCGCCTGGGCATGATGGGCGCGGACGATGCGGCTGTCACGACCGCGCACCATCGCCAGCGGCACCTGCAGCGTGCCGGGGGACGCCGGGCGGGTGTGGGGGATGCTGCGGTAGATCTGCATCTCGATGGCCGGGTCGAAGCGCAGGCGCCAGCCCTCCTCGCCTTGCGTCAGGCCATGTTCCAGGTAGGCCTCCAGGCACTCCGGGTCGAAGGCGCGGAACAGGGTCTTGCTGGAGAAATAGGCACGGGCCTGGTCGAGGTCGTCGAACACTTCGCGGCGGCCCTGGGTGCGGCCGGCGGGGGTGATCCGGTCGATGAAGCCCCAGCGCTTGGCCAGGCGGATCAGCCACTGGTCGGCCAGGGTCAGCAGCGGCGAATCGAGCATCACCACGCCGCGATACAGCTGCGGGCAGCGCAACGCCGCATGCAGGTGCAGGACGCCACCGAGGGAGTGACCAACGCCCCAGACCGGCTCGGCCTGCTGTTCCAGGTGGTGGATCAGCTCATCCACCAGCAGCAGCCAGTTGTCCCCCACCGGAAACCGCGGGTCATGGGCGTGCTGCGGCAGGTGCCGGACCTGGTAGTCCGGCGCCAGCCCGGCGAAGAGCTTGCCGTAGGTGGCCGAGGGAAAGCCGTTGGCGTGGGCGAAGAAGATCTGTTGCGACATGGCGGACGGCCTGATGCGGAAAAAACTGACAGTGATTGTCCGCAACCGCCGAAGGGTGGGCAATGTCCGGAACAGCCATCGGCGGTGGCACTCCGGTCAGGGCGCCGGGCGACAGGCCCCGGATCAGCCGTCAGAAGCCCTGGAACGAACGTTGCAGGCAGGCCTGGATGTACGCCACCTGGAACTCGTAGGCCTCGCGCACCTGGTAGCGCTCCTGTTCGTTCAACTGCGCGCGCTGCATGGCCAGGCAGGACACCTGGAGCATCTTCGCCATCTGGTCGCAGGCCAGCTGGAACTGCTGCAGCGACTGTGACTCGCGACGATTGCCATAGCGCCGGACCAAGGCATCGAGGCGCTCGTCGGCGGCATCGTGAAGGACCTGGAATTCGGCGAAGTCCAGCCCGCAGTTCAGGTAGACCTCATCCAGCACCTGGCGCAGATCCGCCGAACAGGCTTGTCCTTCAGTGTGTCCAGTCATGATTGCGTCTCCTGGGGCATGACGGCTGTATAGGCCTCACGCTAGCAAGCGGACGCCGATGCAACAACTGACAAAAATATCAGTTCGGCATCATTGCCCGCTCCATGACGAGCGTCGTACAGAGCGCTGCCTGCGGATGGACCCGACGCGGGTCAGTGGCGAGCCCATGGGCGTCGAATAGACCTCGAGGGACTGCTGGCTGGTGATGCTGTGCAACGACGTCGAACGCCTCAGCGACTGGCCGGATGCGGGACCGACCGCGGCCAGCAGTTCCGCCTCGGAACGCCCCACCTGCGCCGGTGTCGGGTGCCGGAGCGACTCCGGGTAGCTGGGCGGCCCGAACTGGGACTCATAGGAGGGCGGTCCGAGCGAGGTCATTTCCTGGGTCTCGGCGCGTGGGAAGCGTGATGCAGCCTGCCGCTCCCGACGCTTCATGACCTTCGCCCCGATCGAGCTCATCAGGACCACCCCCGAGATCATGGAGATCGCCAGCAGCGTCTCCTGTGCCAGCCCCCGGGTGACGCCGGCAGCGATCCCCGTGCCCAGCGTGACCACCGCAGCCGTCACGATCAACGGCAACAGCACGGCATGCCCGTCGGGATCGATATGGTTCACCGGATCCCCCAGGCACCAGGCATAGGCATTGAGCCCGCCCCTGGCGAACGGGCTCAGGTTGTCCGCCTGGCAGAAGCGGCGCAGCGCCGGGCTGTAGGCGCGGTAGCTGCCCGGCAGGTAGAGGCCCGTGCGCTCCTGATACTCGCCATTGAACCCCAGCGCCCCGACGCCACCGTTCGGTGTGGTGCGCACGCCATAGGGGGAAAATGCCTGGGCCAGCACCTGTCGCCCGTCCACTCCGGCCAGCGGCGAATTGCTGCGCTCGACGGCCAGCAGTAGCGACCGTGTGGAGGTTGCAGACGGTGCCTGGCTGCTCGGGATCTTCGCAGAAGCCTCGATTCTTGCCATTTCAATGCCCTCGAAAGTCTTCGCGAACTTGTCTGGCGCGAGGCCGTGGCGAGGAAGCCCGGGAGTCGTCGCTCAACCACGGCTGCCAACCAGCACTGGAGCCTGAAGAAGAGCGGCTGGTGAACGAACTGTAGGAAGACTGACTCATGCTGGACAACGATCCGGACGACCTGGGACGCACAGCCGGGGCCAGGCGCGCGGATCCGGGTTGATGGATGAAGCTGTGTGGCCCCGCTTGCGCGTAGCTCGGTGGGGCCATGTTGAAATCAGGCGTACTGGGTCGAGAGCCGTTGGGCGTGCCGGGCAGAGAACTGTAAAGAGGCGGCGGATAAGGCGGCGGCGGATCGGACACCCGCGGATTCGCCGGTGCCGTGTAGCTTGCCAGCACCGATGGCTCACGGTTGCGAACCCGAAGCTTCAGCGCCGAAGCCCCCATGCCGACCACTCCTATGGCGGTCGTGAGTATCAGCGCGATGCGAGCATCCCCTTCGGTAAGCGCCGCACCGGTTGCCCCACCCAGCGTCAGGGCCAAGCTGCCGATAAACACCTGGATCCACGCGAAATGCCCGTCGGGATCGACCCCGTTGACCGGATCCCCCAGGCACCAGGCATAGGCATTCACCCCACCCGCACCGAACGGGCTCAGGTTGTCCGCCTGGCAGAAGCGGCGCAGCGCCGGGCTGTAGGCGCGGTAGCTGCCCGGCAGGTAGAGGCCCGTGCGTTCCAGGTATTCGCCATTGAACCCTAGCGTACCAACCAGGGGGCCAGGAGCGGAGCGGGTGCCATAGACGGAAAATGCCTGCAGCTCGATCCGTTGGCCGTTGGCCTCGGCCAGCGGTGTGCTGTGCCGGTCGACGGCCAGCAGCAGGCGACCTGCAGCAGTGAAGCGATCGACTTGCATGGTGTCCTCCTCCCTCGGGCGGGCCCTCAGTGCGAATTCTGGCGAATGCCCGATCTTGCCGACTCCGGACTCGGCGCTCCCGACCTGCGTCCTGATGAAAAGGCGCGCCTCTCTGAAAGAGAGATATCCACCTGTGAAAGTGCCCTTGACAGCGGTGGGGTTGGCCCGTCCGCGCGAGACGAGGTTGGCGCTCCAGTCCTGCTGGACTGCGGCGAACGGTTCAACGAACGGTACGACGGAGGTACATCGGTCGCGCCTGACATCCGCAGGTGTCGTAGCTGGGCGTTCGCCGCATCGAGTCGAGTCTGCAGTCGTAGTATCTGATCATGGTCCCGTACCAACCCCGCTATCAACGTAACCTGACTTTCCCTGAACGCCTGCGATTGCGGGTCCATCGCAGGCTGTGCCTCTCGCCGGCTGCGCAGTTGCCGCCGCTGATGAACCCTCATCCGCCCCCAATGGGCAACCCCGGCGACAGCAACGCCCACGGCGAAGCCTCCCACTGCGAACATGATGTTCCTCGTCTTCTCGTCCTCGACGAACGACGCTCCCACCAGCAGCCCCGTGCCCAACACCAAGGTACCGGCGATCAGCACGACCAGGGGATTGTGGCCATCCGGATCGACAAGGTTCACCGGATCCCCCAGGCACCAGGCATAGGCATTCAGCCCACCCGCACCGAACGGGCTCAGGTTGTCCGCCTGGCAGAAGCGGCGCAGCGCCGGGCTGTAGGCGCGGTAGCCGCCCGGCAGGTAGAGGCCGGTGCGTTCCAGGTATTCGCCATTGAAGCCCAGCGCACCCAGCACCCCAGGCGCCGCGGCGCGGTTGCCATAGACGGAGAAGGACTGCCCCCGCACCTGCCCGGCACTCGCCTCGGCCAGCGGCGTGGCATGACGGTCGACGGCCAGCAGCAGGGCACGCGCAATATTCGTTCGCATGGCTGTTCTCCAGAGCTCGCGAAGCCGCTTTCTGTCACCTTACGCCAGCGCTCGCCGCGAACAAGCTGGCAGAACCGCCAGGATGCGAACTGATATTTTTGTCAGGTTTCAAGCCAGGCAAAGAAGCTTATAAGTGTCAGCGTACCTCCTCGAATGGATCGCTCCCCTGGCGATTCGCACGGACCAAACATCAGGAGCCACGCTCATGTTCCAGTCCCAGATGGATGCCACCGGCCAATCCCACCTCACCAGCACGATCGCTCCTTCGCAGTACGCCGAGCTGTCCCCCATCAGGCTGACCCTGCGCGAGAAAGTCGTGCTGCAATGGAGCGCGCTGGGCAAGACGTCCTGGGAAATCGCGCACATCCTGGAGTGCAGCGAATCGGCGGTGAACTTCCACTTCTGCAATATCCGCCGCAAGTTCGGCGTCACCTCGCGCAGCGCAGCGCTGCTCAAGGCCGTGTCGCAAGGGTTGATCGAGCTCGTCTGAGGTCGGACCACGCATTCAATCGACCAGGGTCGGCGCCAGCTCGGGAAAATTCGGCGCCGTTTCCGGTGGCCAGGTTTCTCCCCCATCGAAGCTCACATGCACCCTCACCCGGAACACCTGGTTGCGTTGCAGTTGCTGGAGAAACGCCCGTGGAATGGTCACGTTGCCCTGCGCGCCGATGCCACTGAACACTTCCGCCGAGGTGACCTGGTGCTGGTTCAGGACCCGCCACAGCGCCGACTGGCCGTTGGCGTACACACCGACAACGGTGATGTTGACCCGCTGCTCCGTGGCGATCATGAACCAGGGCGCAAGGGACAGCGCCGCGCCAGCGGACGGAACGCTGCTCAGGCGCAGGACGTTGCCGCTGACCTCGCGGCACTGGATGGTCGGAAAGCCCCCGCTGAACTTCGCCACCCGCACCTCGCGCGGCGTCGACAGCCAGGTCTGCTCGGGGCCGACCACCTCGTAGTTCAGCGGCAGGGTCTTGCCCATGAACGGCGCGATGTTGCGTGTCGGGATCGGGCAGCGCCGCGGCTCGCTGGCGAGGTTCATCTGCGCGCGCAGGGCGCCGACGCGACCGGGCTCGCCCCATTGCACCCAGACGCTCTCCCGCGGATGCAGGAGCACCTCGCTGTGCAGCAGCGCCAGGGTACCGCTTTCCACCGCGAGGGGGTCGAGTTCGATCAGCGCACCGCTGCCGACAGCCTTGTCCACGTCCAGCCAGCGCAGTTCCCGGGGCAACGGCGTGGCTTCGACGTGCACGGTCACCGGACGTGCTTCCGGGCTGAGGTTGCCGGAGCGGTCGCTGACCCGGTAGTGCACGTAGCGCGGGCCATCGCCGCGGTCGCGGATCAGCTCGCCGGTGAACGCCAGGCATAGCGGCTGGCCCATGTCGGCGAGGGTGAGGACGCGACTGCCGGCGTGGTTGAACTCGAACGGTTCGCTGTCCCAGTAGCAGTCGACCACATCGCCAGGGACGGCACGCTCGTAGGGTGGCACTTCGGCCAGCACCTGGTCGCCGTGCTCCTCGAGGTAGGCCACGGTGATGCCCTCGGCGATCACCCGGTCGGCGAACAGCAGCCGACCGAAGTCGTCGCCCAGCACCGGGGCGGTCTTGTCGATGGTGATGGTCAACGGCTGCGAGGCAGCCGTCTCGCTGTTGTAGATGGTCACCTGGTACTCGAGGGTATGGCGGCCCTCGGTCAGCCACAGCGGCTCGACCTTGAGGAACAGTTCCTCGGGCTGCACCGGCGCGGTCCAGGTGCGCTCGCCGATGGCGCTGCCGTTCCACAGCAGTACCAGGCGTTCGGGATAGCCGGGCGCGGGCGCGGAGTTGTTCCACATCGGGAACTCGATGCGCAACGGCACCAGCCAGGCTTCGCGTGGCAACAGGTTGCTGTCGCCGCCATCGATGTCGTCGAGCAAGGCGTCGATGCGCGGCGGATCGAGCAGGGCCTGGCCGGTGGTGAGGGGACTCGGCATCGACGGCACTCCTCGGTAAACGAATGACGAAGTTCATTTAACGGCAAGTGCCGCGCCGAGGTAACTGACAGAACTATCAGGTTGGCCGCCGCCCCTACCAGCTGTAGCGCAGGCCGAGGCTGGTGCCCCAGGGTTGCTCGATGGCGTCGCCATGGCTGTAGTCGAAATCGGCATGCACCTGCAGGCCATGACCCATGGCCACGGCGATGCCGGCACCGGCTTCACCGCGCGAGCCCGACAGGTCGTTGGCGAACACGTGGTCGTTGACCCGCACCGGGTTGTCGGTGGCGAACTCGTGGGCATAGGCCAGGCGGACATAGGGCTGGACCTGGTGCCCGTCACCCAGGTCGAAGGTCCGGCCCAGGCTGCTGCCAAGCTTGCCGAGCAGCGAACCGGTGCGCTCGCTGTCGGCGTGCATGCCGTTGTCCAGCGTGTAGGAACGGCCCTGGACCAGCATGCCGGAGACCTGGGTGAAGGGTTCGACGAACCAGCCGTCATCCAGGCCGATATGCCGACCGAATTCCAGCGAAGCGCCCAGCGCATGGCTGGCGTAGTCGCCCGTGGCACGCTGGCCATCGCTGAGCAGCACCTGCGCGGCATTCTGCAGGCGATTGAGCTTGAGCACGCCATCGAAGTAGTAGCCGCTGCTCTGGTCCAGCCAGGTGGCGTAGGCGCCGGCGTAGTAGCTGTCGACCGTCCCCGAGGAACCGCGGGCCAGGCTCAGTTCGGACTCGCTGTAGCCGGCCATCACCCCCGCCAGCCACTGGCCGTCGCCCACCGGCAGCGCTGCGTCGGCGCCCAGCGACAGGCCGTGCTGCACCTGCCGGTAGGCTGCACCACTGGCGCCGGCGACGTTGTACTTGTTGCCGTAGCTGCGCATCCAGGCGCCGGTGCCAGCGCCCTCCAGACGCAATTCGCCCAGGCGGCTGCGCAGCGACGACAACTCGCCGTACCACACCGTCGGCGCGGCGTTGAACAGGCCGAGCACGCTCTGCGTGCCCGCGCTGAGGGTCTTCAGGGACGCATCCAGGTACCAGTCGTCACCGTCGCGCACCAGGTCGTAGGAGAAGGTGCCCAGGTCCACCGGGCCATTGACCAGGGCGAACTGGGCATCGCCGCCGGCGGCATGGATGATGTGCAGTTGCCCGTCCGCCGCAGGGTCGGCACCGCTGCTGCCCACCAGCAGGGTATGGTCGCCGCTGGCGTGGCCGGTGATGTCGAGGAAGTCCGTACGGCCGTTGGCGAAGTCGGCATCCATGATGAAGTGGCCGTTGCCCGACAGGTTTTCCACGCTCAGGCGGTGGAAGGCATCCGCCGCGCCGAAGCGGATCGCCCCGCCGTCCATGCTCAGCGCGGCGATCTGCGCATCGTCGACCAGGTTCCATTGCGCCTGGCTGTTCAGTGCCAGTTGATCGAGGTTTTCCAGGCGGCCGGTGAGGGTCGCGTGGTTCTCCAGGGTCAGGCTCAGGTCGGCACCCTCCTCGGCCACCACATCGCCCAGCAGATGGCTGGCGTCGACCAGCACGCTGGCGCTGGAACCGGCTTCGGCCTCGATCAGCCGCCCCTCGCTGCCGATCAGGGTCGAACCGTTGCGCACCTCGATGGCGCCCATGGCCCGCGCGCCGATGACGATGGCCGCACCCTCGCGACCTTCGACCTGGCTGCCATCGAGCACCAGCCGCGCCGCTGCCGGCTCACGGTCGTCGGAGCGCAGGTACACGCCATGGCTGCCACCGCTGATCTGGCTGGCACTGGCGGTCACGCTACCGCCGAACAGCTCCAGGCCAAGGCTGCTGGCGCCGCTGCCGATCACTTCGCTGCCCTGCAGGTACAGGACGCTGTAGGTGCCGACCGAGGCGCCGACGGTCGCACCACTGATGCGGCTGTCCTCGACCCATGCCTGCGAACCGTCGCTGCCAGTACGCCCGACCACCAGGCCCTGGCGCTCGCTGCTGATCACGCTGCTGCCGATCCGCGCCTCGGCGCCGAACAGCGACACCCCGGCACGGGCGCCCGTGGCGGTGACGGTGGTGGCCGTGAGGTCGAGCTGCGAGCCCAGCCCGGCACGGATATCCAGGGTGCTGGCAGCGTTCGAGGTGAGGCTTTCGCCATCGGCGACCCGGTAGCTTTGCAGCGGCGTGTTCTCGTCGATGAACTGGCCATGGGCCTGCTGCCCGAACAGCAGGCACGGCGCAATGGCCAGCAACTTGAGGGCGCGGGCCAGGGGCGACACGCGGAATCGAGGCGAAACGGTCATCTGCAATCTCTCGTCAGGCGGGGAATCGACCACGGTCAAACCCGGCCGACAGACCGCTGGCTCACCGTGAAAGGGCGGCGAGACTACAGAGGAGGCTCCGAATAATATGTAGGAAAATCCTTAAGTTCATGGCGGTTAATTCGACAGCCCCGCGCTCTCGCGAACAGCGGGGCCGTGCTTGCGGGCATTACCGGGCGGGAGGCCGGATCGGGCAGCTACCGCCCGCGGAATGCATGGAAACCACCGCCTCGACCGGCAGCGAGGTGACGGTCTCGCCCTCCAGTTCGAAGGAGTAGACCACCTGCGCGCGACCGTCGCGACTGCCGCCCTCCGGGTTGTAGGTCGGCAGAATGTGCTGCTCGTAGGGCCGTACCCGCCAGACGAAGCCGGTCACCGGCGTCGCACCGCCCAGGGTGATGACCTCGGTCTTGATCGCGTCTTCGATCACCTCGCCGCCGGCCAGGCGGTTCCATGGCGTCCAGGTCAGGGTCAGCTGGTCGCCGTCGTTCAGGTACTGGCTCAGGTCAGGCACCTGCACGCGCACGGACGGGTCCAGCGGGTTGGGCTCGTCCTCGTACAGCGACACGCAACTGAGCCAGCCGATGACCGACAGGCCGAGGAACTGCGGCGCATCGGGCGTGAGGACGATGGCCTCGACATTGACATGGGCGGTCGGCGAATGCTGCCAGTTGTTCGAACCGTCCTTGCCGATGCGGTAATGCACCGGGATCTGCGGATGGTTGCCGGCACCCTCGATGTACGACCAGGGAATCTCCACGTCGATCGGATCGCCCGGCTGCAACGCCTCGTCGACGATGCGCCGTGCCTCGGGCACCGGCGTGTTGTTCCAGTAGAACTCGACGATCTCCCCCGGATTGATCGGCGTCCAGGCGAGGAAGGTCTGCTCGGCATCCAGCCCGGCGTCCTCGCGGCCCAGGTGGTCGAGGGTCTGCGTGACCTTGCCGCGGGTCTGCAGCAGGTTCAGCGCCGGGTTGATCGGGTCCGGCCAGTCCGGGTCGGGCTCGGGACGTGGCGGGCCGATGACCGAGAAGTCCACGTCGACGCTGATCGCCGGCGCCGCGAACGGCACGCTGCCGCGCAGCACCCGATAGCTGACGTTGGTCGGCAGCACGCCGTCGGCGTCGCCGTATTCACTGCGCAGGATGTGCGCCGGCACCGCCACCTGCAGCGGGAAGATCGGCCCGTCGCCGATGTCCTGGGCATACAGCACGGTCCGGCCCCAGGTGACCTCGATGCGGTCGCTGGGCTTCCAGTTCTGGAACGCGCGCACCTCGACCACCACGCCGTCACGGGCATCGGCCAGATCCACCAGGTTGTCGCCTGCCGCCTGCGGCACCCGCGGCGCCAGCAGCCCCAGCGGCAGCGGGCCGAGGGCCACGGGTACCGGGGTGTAGACGGACAGGCGGCTGATGTTGGTGGCCTTGTCCAGCAGCTCATAGAGCACGTAGCAACCACCGTCGCCGTGCTGCCTCACCACCTCGGCGGGAAAGTGGAACTGCGGCGGCTCACCGCTCACCGGGGCGCTGCCGGAGACCGGCACATCGGCCGGATCGTCGGGCAGCGGCACGGAGATCCAGCGGTAGATCACCGTGTCGCCGGGCTGGCGGTCGGGGTAGTCGGGGAGGGTCGCCAGCACGCCTTGCGGGTTGTCCGCCAGGTACTGGTCGGTGATGGGTTCGGCGGGCATGATCAGGGCCGGTGGCCGCACGTCGAGCCAGGGCGGCGTGCCGTCGCAGATGATCGACAGCGTGGGCGAGATCTCTTCCTCGGTGTTGTAGCGCAGGATCCAGTAGCGCAGGGTATAGGGCCCGTCCGCCAGCAGGTGCGCGGGGACCCTCAGCTTCAGCGGAAAGGTGCCATCGGCCACCGGTGCGACGATCTCGCGGATCTCGACATCGATGAAGTCGCTTTCCTGCGGGGCGTGGCCATGCGCCCATTGCAGGGTCACGGTATCGGTGAGGCCCGGGCTGATGGGCAGTTCCCACTCCTGGACGGTGACCACCAGGTCGCTGCGCAGGAAGTCCTTGTGCAGGGTGCCGTCCGCGGCGTCGACGATCGCCCCCGGTTCCAGCTCCACGGGTGCCAGTGCGCGGCTCTGGGAACGACGCCGGGCCTGCTCCTGGCGAAACGCGGCACGGGCGTCGGCGGTGCTGCGTGGCTGCGATGAATCATTCATGTGCTGAACCCTCTTCGGTAACGTCCGGCGCTGGACGGTCTGGGGAACATTCAATACCCGGGGCCGAAAGGCGGGTACTGGCAGAACTGACAGGTAGACCCGGCACCACGCGTCATGCCCCGCCGTCGTCGCCGTCCCCCTGGGTCACTGTCCCGTCGCGCTGCAACTCCGCCAGCAGGTTCCCCGCGCCGCGCATGAAGGTGCTGCCCGCCTCGCCCTGGACCAGGCTGGCCAACTCGTTCTCGCGATAGAAGCGCTGCCCGGTGCCCTCGACGTCGGACAGGCTGGCGAGACGGTCCAGGGGGTCGTAGCGGTAGGTGCCGGCCAGGGCCCCGGCCGCATCGCTGACATTGACCAGCCGGCCCAGCGCGTCGTACTCCAGGCGCCGGCCCTGCTCGTCGCGCGTCAGGTTGCCGTCGGCGTCGTACTCCAGGACGATCTGCGCCGGATACGCCGCGGTGTTGTTGGTGATCCGGCTCAACTGCGCCGGGTCGGCAGCGTTGTCGTAGTGGTAGGTCGCGATGTTGGTCTGCTGCGGCGACTGGGTCACGACCCGGGTCATGTTGTCCAGCCCGTCGAACAGGAACACCTGGGCCTGGATCGGCTGGCCATAGGCATCCTGGGGCGGCTGCGTGCCCGTGCAGGTGTAGTTGTCCAGGCGTCCGCGGCCATCGTAGGCATAGGTTTCGCCGCGCAGGATCACCCCGCCCTCCTCCAGCACCCGCGTCTCCAGGCCGTCGTTGGCATTGTAGGTCTGGGTCAGGTGCTGGACGCTGTCGCCGAAATCGAAGGTGCGCAGGGTCTCGCGGTCGAACTCGTCGTACTCGATGGCGGTATGTACCTGCTGCCCCTGGTCGTCGGTGTCGATGCGCTGCAGGCGGCCGAACGCGTCGTAGCCCATTTCCGTGACGGTGGTCCCCAGCGTGGTGAGGGTCAGGCGCCCGGCCTGGTCGTACTCGTACGTCTGGGTCTGGCCGAGCACATCGGTATAGGCCAGCAGGCGCCCGCGCAGGCTGTAGTCGTAGAACATGTCGTAGGACAGGCTGCCGAGGGTACGGTGCTCGCTGGACAACTCGCCGCTGCTGTAGTACTCGCGGCGCAGCTCCTCGCCCGGCTCGTGGCACAGGCGCAGGCGGGCATTGTGGATGTCGTACTCGTACTCGCTGGGCTGCTCGCCGACCACCTGGCGCAGCGACGGCTCGTCGCCCAGTTGCGGCTTGTACTGGTAGAGGATGCTGCGGCCCGCCGGGGTGGTGACCTGGGACGGCTGGGTCTGCCCGGCATCATAGCTGTACAGGCGCGTGCGCCCGCCGGTGGTGGAACTGCTCATGCGCAGCAGGCCATCGAACGCCTGCTCGCCAAGCACCTTGCCGTCGACGCTGATCAGCGTCGGCAGGTCGTCGGCGGCATGCTCGACGTAGCTGCGCCGCACCACGGCACCGCCCGGCAGGTGGGTCTCGGTCATGCGCGAGAACACATCGTAGCGATAGCCGGTGACGGCATTGCGCGCATCGGTTTCCTCGTGGGTCCGCCCCAGGCCGTCGTAGCGGTACTCGTGCAGGCTCGCGCGCTGGCCACCGAGATCGAAGCGCTCGATGCGCGACGGCTTGTCGAACAGGTTGAGCGAGGTCACCGTCTCGCCGCTGCGCTGCGCCGGCACGCTGTTGCTCACGGTCCAGCTGCGCCGAACCGGCCCGCGTGAGGCCGGTGTGCCGATCGGGTCGGTTTCCTCGTGGCGCGCCACCCCATCGGCATCGGTGATGCAGCACTGCTGGCCCCAGTCGTCGTAGTCGATGCGGCGGGCCATCTCGAGGTTTTCCGTCCTGTTCCAGTCGATCTCGGTCTCGCCGACCTGCTGGCCGAGGGCGTCGAACTGCCCGCGCCAGGTGTCGCGCCAGGCGCGCGTGCCGGCGTCGACATCCTCGCGGTCCTCGCGCACGCTGCGGTTGAGACCATCGAACCAGGTGCGGCTGCGCACGCCCTTGACGTCGGTGCTGGTCTGGTTGGCCTGCTGCCCGTGCACCCGGGTCAGGGCGTACTCGTAGTGACGGGACGCCACGTACGGGGTATCCGGTGCCACCGTCTCGGTGACCACCCGGCGCAGGTCGTCGTAGGCGTAGCGGATCTCCACGTCGTTGTCGTCGCGGGTCAGCACCGGCTCGCCGAGCACCAGCGAGTGCTCCAGGGTGGTGACCTTGCGGGTGCCGTCGAAGCAGCTCAGGGTTTCCACGGTGCGCAGCACGCCCAGGCCAGGCGGCACGCTGTAGACGAAGGACGTCACCCGAGGGATGCCGTTGAAGGAGTCGATCTCGCGCGACGGGCGCCCGTGCAACAGGGCGTCGGCGGGGCTGTCGATGTAGTCGTGCTGGATCAGTTGCAGCGTGTTCCCGTCCACCCACAACGACTCCTGCACGCTGGCCAGCCACGGGCTCACCGGGGTGCCGTCGAGGGCGGCGAATTGCCCGTAGCGGAAACGGGTCACCCGTACCGGCGCATCGCCTTCGCCTCCGGCGGCCGGGGTCACGCTGGTTTCCTTGAGGTGGCGCACGAAGCGGTCGGGATCGGCCGGGCAGCCATCCCCGCCGTCCACCGGGTAGTAGGTATGGCGGGTGGTGACGCCGGCGGCATCGACTTCGAGCACCAGGTTGCCGTGCAGATCGAAACCGGTCTCCACGATCTGGCTGCGCCAGCGGCTCGCGTCGTTGGCCAGTTCCCAGCGCGTCTCCACGGTCTTCGGCATCTGGAACTGGCCCGGCTGCTGATCGAAGTCGACGTTTTCGTCGTGGTAGGTGTTGATCATGCGCCGGACGCACTGGTTCTGCCGGGTCCGCTCTTCCGTCAGCAGGTGGAAGCGGTTGTAGAAGCGCTGCACGGTGCGTACCGCGACACCCTCCACCCGGTGCTCGGCGATGCTGTAGTACTGGTAGCCGGCGGGGACCTTGTACAGCTGGTCCAGGCCATCGCTGTCGTACTGGATGTTGGCGCCATTGCCGAGGAAGTTCTGCGTCGAATAGCTGTAACCGGTTTCCTGCGCGGGCTGGCCGAAGCCGGGTTCGATGACGTGCCGGGTCACCCGCGGCAGGTTGGGCCGCCCGGAAGTGCCGGGGAACGGATGGCCAGGGTCGCCATAGTCGATGGTCTCCCGGCCCCCCGTCGGGGTCTGCACTTCGACCAGGCAGGCCAGGCCGCGGATCAGGGTATAGCGCAGGCGCCAGGACGCCAGGTCGGCGGTGGGCAGGACGATTTCCGTGACCTGGGCACTGCTCATGTTCATCACCACCCGCTTGCCCGGCACATCGCTGAAGGGGGCGGCGAGAATCGTCAGCGACGAGACACCGCGCAGCAGGCGCAGCAGTTCGCCACGCTGGTCGCGCACGCCCTTCAGGCGCTGGTAGCTGCCGAACGGCTCGTATTCCAGGTCCAGGCGCTGGCCGCTGGCGGCGTGGATGTGCTGCGGCAGGGCCACGCGCTGGCCCATGCCCCCCAGGGTGCGGAGGATCTCCACCAGGCCGCTCTTGTGCACGATGCGGTAGGTGCCGTCCTCGTTGTCGAAGAAACGGAAACTGAGGAGCTTGCGCTCCTTGATCGCCGGCTCGAAGCCACTGCCGGTCACCTTGAACGTCTCCCCGGTGTACAGCGACAGCATGGAACTGTCCGGATCGTACTGCGACAGGCCCAGGCGCCAGCCCAGGCCATAGCCGCTGTCGGTGGTGTCGAGCGGGTTGAAGTCCAGCCGCAGCGGCAGGTCCGGTCCGCACAAGGCATTGCCCTTGAGTTCGGGCAGGCTGATGGACAGGGTGTACTGGCCGGTGCGCGGATCGACATCGCTGCGCATGTAGCTCATGAAGTTGAAGGCATTGGACTTGACGATGGAGTTGGTGGTCATGGCAACGGTCCCGGTGCCGGGCGGGTCGACCACGCCGTGCCGGCGCGCGGCACCGGCACGGCGTGGCAGGCCGCCTCACTGAATGCTGAGGGTGAGGTAGTTGCGCGCATCGACCAGGGTCGACGGCTGGAACGCCACCCTCAGGCGATGGCGATTACCTTCCATGTCCAGCAGGACGAAGGTCACCGGCCCGTCGAGCAGGGCGCGAAACATCCGGTGCGGCTTGTGCTCGGCCATGCCGTCGTACCAGTAGGGCATGTCCGCGCTGCGCTCCAGGCTGACGATCAGTTCGCCGGGTGACGGCTCGCGGCCGGGCTCCAGCACCTCTCGCGGTGCCGGACCAGCCACCGCGCGGACCAGCGAGCGCAGGTACGGATCGAACGACAACCGCGTGGGCCGCTGGTCGATTCCCGAGAAATCGGCCAGGAACGGATGGAAGGCATAGCCGGTGAAGCTAAAGAAGGTCTCGTCCATCTGTTCGCTCTCCCAGCGGATCGTCGAGACGTTGGCCTCGATGCGCAGGGTGGCGAAGGGCACCGGGGTGAAACCGCCGCGTTGGTAGAGGATGCGCCAGTAGTCCTGGCTGCTGAGCAGGTAGGTGAATTCGTCGTCACCGTCGGATTCGCCCTCGCCGTTCCAGACCCGCTCGCGGCTGATGTCGTAATGGCGTCCGGGACCGACCACGGTGTCCGGGACGGGCACCCTGACCCCGGTCAGCTCGACGATGGAGCCCTCCACCATCTTATCGGTCGAGTTGTATACCTGGTTGTCGTCACCGGTGAAGCGGGCGAAGAACCTGCCCGTGGTCTGGGCGCCCATGTGCACGTACAACTGGCGGTAGGTGACGCCATCGTTGCGCGGTTCGGGCAACGCCGGTTCGCGGGCCTGTCCCGCGCCGTTCGGCGAGTACAGGTAGAAGCGGTTGCGCCGCGCATGCATGGCCCAGGGCGTGAATGCACCGGGCAGCATGCCTTCCTGGTTGTCATCGATGAACGCCAGTTCGTTGCCGGTGTCGCGATCGACCAGGCGCAGGCTCGCCAGCTCGGTCACACTGAGCTTGATGAATTCTTCGCGGTTGTCGATGGTCACGCTGGCAGTGCCGACCTCGATCACCAGGGGGATCTGCTGCATGCCGTTGGCATAGGCCTGGGTCAGCCCGCCCGAGGGGCGCACGGTGAAGGTGTCCAGCGTGCGCCAGCGGTGCACCACCTCCCTGGCGGCCAGGCGCACGACACTGAAGCCGGCAGCGATCACCGGCCCGACCCCATTGAAGAGAATCTCGCAGCACACCAGGCTGACCGGCGAGCCTCCCGGAGCGGCAGGCGGGGTGAACAGGCCATTGTCGTCCACCGTGCCGCCGCCCTGCACCGTCCAGCGCGCCCAGCCCTCCGGCGCGGCGGCCTGGAAGGCGATCGGCGCGGCAAAGTCGATGACCGGCAGGAAGTACGGTTCGATCTCGGTGGTCGCGGCTCCCTGGGAGATGATCACCGCCGCCTCGATGGCATCGTTGGCGGAAACGTCGCGGCAACGGATGCGCTGCAGCACGGTCTGCTGCTCCAGCTGGTCGGGCGGCATATAGCGGACCTGCCCCGGGCCGGTCTCCACCAGGCTACCGACGGCGGGCTCCAGCAGTTCCCAGCGCAGGTTGCCGCCATACTGGCTGGAGACCACCAGGTCCAGTGGCTCGCCACGCTGACGCACGGCGATCCGGGGATGGATGTTCAGGCCCTCCATGCGCCCGAGCAACGAGGCGGAAACCTCGCGAAGCTCGCCACCCTCCAGATAGCGCCCGAGCACCAGCGCCGGCGTGCCGTCGGCGGCCATGGTCTGCGCATCCGGGGCGGTGTACAGCCCGCTGCTGCTGATCGAGCCGACGGCCCGCGGGCTGCCCAGGCTCTCGGTGCTCCAGCTCACGTCCTTGATCACGCTGCCGTCGCCGCGGCGGGCGACGAACTGCCGGGTGGTCCCGGCCTTGATGCTGCCCAGCTGCGGTTCCAGGCCGCCGACATCCGCCCCCGCTTCGATATTGCCCAGCACCAGCAGGTCATGGGGCTGGTGACGGTCCCCAGGGCGCTCGACGAACACGCTCTGGCCGGGGAACAGCAGGTTCTTGAGCACATCGAGCTGCGCTTCGTCGAGCCACTCGAGCATCTCCTCGGCCAGCACCAGCGCGGCGGACCAGCGCGGGTTCTGGCCCTGCCGGTCGCTGGGGATCAGGTACGGGAAGTCGCCGTCGTCCACCGGCACCGTGCCATTGCCGAGGTTGGCGCGCAGGCGCACGAACAGCAGCACCGCCCCATCGCCGTCGCTGGCATCCGGCGCCGCCTGGGTCAGCAGGTGGAACGAATACGGCGCGAGCGGATGATGACTGGTGAACTCGAACAGCCCCAGCTCGAAACGCCGACCGTTGTCCGGCTGCAGGTTGACGAAGGCCTGCAGGGCCTGGCCGAGCTTCTCCTGCGCGGGGACCTGCGCCACCAGGTTGCAGCGCAGGTTGCGTCCCTCGGCCAGGTCCAGGCTGATTCGCCCGCTCTGGTCCACCTCGCCGGAGGCCTGGCCCAGGGACAACTGCATGCTCAGGCTGAAGCCCTGGCTCTCCTCCAGGTCGGTACTGGACGCCAGTGTCGGCGGCAGACCGACCGGCTGGCGGGTGACGCTGTAGGTGCCACTGGTCAGCGGCAGCGACAGGGTCACCAGCGGGTTGCCGATCGAGCCCGGCGCGAACGACAGCCGCGGCGCGCCGAAGCGCACATTGCTCAGCGTCGCCAGCATGCTGCAGTCGTCGTCCAGGCACACCGTCGTGGTGATCGGGCGGATCTGCTGGACCGTGGCCAGGCGGTTGACGAACTGCTCCTGCAGCATGGCGTTGAGGCGGCTGCGCCCGAAGCACAGGATCGCGCCCCAGCCCAGGGTGATCGGGCGATCCTGCATGCGTGCCAGCAGGTCTTGCAAGGTATGCTCGGACATGGTGCGTCACTCCTTGGCAGCGCCAGCGAACAGGACTGCGGCATCCTGGCGCGCCTTGATCAGGTCGGGCAGTTCGATCAGCGGCAGGGGCAGGATGCACAGCCCCATGTAGGGCGGCAGTGGCGGTTGTATGCTGAACCCGGTGGTGATCACGGCGAAGCGGTGCTGACCGGCGTGGTCGACGGTGAACAGGCCATTGGCATCGATGCTCCCCGAACCGACGAGCAACTTCCATTCGAGGTCGAAGCCTTGCACCGGCTCGCCGTTGAAGGAGAAATACGCGGTGCATTGCAACTGGTCCGGATTGGCGGTCAGCTCATAGCCGATCTCCAGGTTCATCGTGCCCGTGACCACGACGTACGCCGACTGCTGCTTCTGCGTCATGCTGTTGGTGACCACCACTTCGTCGACCTGCACCACGCTGCCCATCGGCAACGAACCGGCGATGTAGGTGCGATCGCCGTCGGGGTCCGGGTCGAGCTCGATGCTGGCGCCGGAGTCCGGGTCGCGGATTTTCCAGTTCAGCACCCCGGCACCCAGGGTGCCCGCGGACATCGCCCGCCGGTCGCGCTGGCCGCAGACCTGCACCACCGGGTTGACCGAGATGTCCCTGACCACCACGGTGGCCAGCGCCGTGCTGGTGTGCTGGCCCTGGGTCGCCTTGACTTTCAGGCGCAGGTAGACGCCCGCGATGTCGCTGGCCGGCGGCGCGGTGTACAGGCCCTGGGCGCTGATGCTGCCCAGTGGCCCGCTGCCGCCGGGCAGGTGCTCCAGGCTCCAGGTGACCCCGGCCTGGGGCGGCGTGACGCTGAACTGCTGGCGGTCGCCATGGCCGATGATCGGCTCCAGCGGCCCGATGACGAACTCGGTCAGGCGCGGCGAGATCCTGCCGAACAGCGCCATGTCCCCGGGCAGGTGGGCACTGTCCAGGGTCACCGCGTTGTCGCCGCGGAACAGCAGGCTGTTGAGGCGGAACACGTCGATCAGGCCGACCGATTCGGCGAAGGCGACCATCTGTCGCTCGATGGCGACTGCCAATTCCTGTTCGACGAAATCGACGATTTCCCCGGCATAGTGGGCAACCTCGTGATAGGAGTCGGCGAAATCCCCCGGCTTGACCCTCAGTTGCACATCCGACGCTCCGCTCTTGACCAGCCGGACCGATCCGGTGGCCTTGTCCGTCTCGATCTGGAAGTAACCCTTCACATCCCAGAACAGGACCACCCCGCCGCTGAAGACATTCTCGTGGCGCTGCAGCTTGACCTGCATCATCTGCCGCGAGGTGCCACGCATGGCCAGCACCAGGCGCTGGTTTTCCATGAAGATCGAGAACGTGCAGTCGGCGTCGGCCAGCGGGAGGGTCAGGTTGTCCAGTTGCAGCAGGTCGAAGTGCTCCGAAGAGCCGTTCCGGCGGCCGATGGTGGCCGTGCCGCGGGTGACCTTCAGCTCCTTGAGGAACATGCCCGAGTAGAGGGTCTGGAAATCGAACGGACTGCTGCCCACCAGCGCCCGGCAACCGAGCGCGAAAACCTGCACGACGAGAAATTCCTGGCCCAGCAGCACGGTCGCGGAATGCCCGTCGGGAATGAGGAACGGCATGTCCTTGTCGTTCACCGGAATGCTGCCGTTGCTGCCGCCCGCCATGGTGATGAACACCAGCACCGCGCCCGAACCGAATTCCTGGGTGCCGGGGGTGCGGCTGTTGGGCGCGGCATGGGTGCGGATGGCGAACTCGCGCGGCTTGATGACCTGCTCGTTGTCCAGCGCCAGCTGGTTGAGCACGAGGATCTTGCGCTTGTCATGCTGGCGCTTCAGCACTGCGCGGAAATGATCGCCGCCCTTCTTGCGCTCGTGATCGGTACTGGCGAAGGTCAGGCGGTTGAACTCGCCAGCGCCGATGTCGAGGATCACCTCGCCCGCGGAATTGACCGCGCCGGTGCTCATGTCCAGGTAGACCACGCCCTCCAGCAGCGGACCGTCCATGGCATCCAGCGAATAGACCTTCTGCACCTGGACGAACATGGAGCCCGAGGGCTTGCTCAGGGTCAGTTGCGAGCCGCCGATGACCTTCTGGGTCAGTTGCGCCCGCGAGCTGGCGATGGTGGAGTTGATGAACGACAGGCGCGCCGCATCGAACACGTAGTCGTAGGTGTACTGCGCGGTGTCGTCGGTGGTGGGGATCAGTTCGGTGAACGGCGGCAGGTAGCTGTCTTCGTCGAAGCGCTCGATGTACTCCTGGCGCAGCACCGTGTTGGTCTTGTCACGGTCGTACGCCAGGATCGCGTCCCAGCGGTAGGTCCGCGGCGCGCCGGCGAGCCATTGCAGCAGTTCGGACATCGGTGCCTTGTCGTTCATGTCTGTTGTCCTCTCGGGTTGAGACGTCCACGGCCGGCTCAGGCCGTGAGATTGATTCGGGTGTCGTTGAACACGGTCCAGGTTTCGCCGTTGTCGAAACTCACCCGGGCCTTGAGGAAGAAGCTCTGGTTCAGCAACAGGAGCAGCAGGAAGGAACGCGCCAGCAAGGCATGCATGCGGTTGCCGATGAGTTCGCTGGAGGTCACCGGTCGAGCGTCGCGAACGATCCTGCGCACCTCACCGCTGGCAGACACACCGACGGCCTCGAGCGTCAGCAACTGACCCTCGGCGATGAAGGTCCAGCCGTCCAGGTACAGGTTGGCCCCGCCAGGCACGTGACTCAGCGACAGGCTCTCGTTGTTCTGCGCTTCCGTGCACTGCACGGTGGGATAGGTACCGGGCGACAGCGGCTCGATGCGCAGGTTGAACGGCCGCGAGTCCTGCGCGGCCTCGCCGCTGGGGGTCAGGCGATAGAACACCGGGAAGCGCCGGCTCTCGTCCGTGCTCATGTTGGCGGCGATGGCGCTGGCGGGAATCTGGAAACCCCGCTGGCCGCTGATCGGGGTCGTGGCGATGTAGCGGCCGCCCTCGGGGTGTCCGTGCCAATGGACTTCGAGACGGTCGCCGCTGCCGATCGGCACGCTTGACGGAACATCCACGCGGACACCGGACTTCGCGTCGCTCGCCCTGAGCAGCCCTTTGTCTTCGCCGCTGCCACCTTCGGCGGTAGCGTGCTCGACGATCGGCGGCCCCAGGTCGAGCGGACGCCGTACCAGCAATGACAGAGGCTCAGCCGTGCCCGCGCTGCCCGCCCGGGCGAACTGGTGGAACAGGCTGATGCGTTCGCCCGCGGCAGCCTCCAGCCAATGCGCCTCCAGGTGCGCGACCAGCGTGGCGCTGTCCAGGGTGGAGGTATCGACGCGCAGCGCCTTGACCGTGCTGAAGCTGTCCCGGCTGCCAAGCCAGTGCACCAGCACCCGGTCATCCACGCGCAGCTCGGCATAGGGTTCGATGCGCAGGGTCAGGCCGTCGGGGAAGCGCAGCGGGTCGAGCTGCTCGCCCCCGTCATGGCCGTCGATGCCCAGGGCCGGCAGCAGGATGCCGGTCTCCCGCGCCACGCGAAACACCTGCAGCGCGGACTGGCTGAGCGTACCGCCCTGCTTGTACTGGACGCTGTAGTAAAGATGGACCTGCCCGCCTTCGGCCAGGTGGACATAGCTGGACGGCACCTGCCAGTGCACGGGCTTACCGACATCGGCGGCGACCAGGGTGCGGTTCGAGTCGTAGCCGATGTCGAACTGGTCGTCGAAGTAGCCACGCCAGTGCAGGGTGACCCGGTCACCCGCCTGCATGGCCAGGTAAGGCGGGGCCACCGCGGTGACGCCCAGCGGTTGCACATTGCGCGGATCGAGCAGCAGCCCCCGGGCTTCGCGCAACTGCGGCACCGGCAGCGCCACCGGCAGTGGCGGGCGCACGCCGATGTAGGCGAACTGGCGCAAGGATTCGGGCTCCAGGAGGCCGTTGCGCTCGACGATGTAGGAGTAGAACGCCCAGCCCTGGTCGATGGGGCTCACCAGGTAATTGGGGATCGGCGCCTCCATGCCGAGGACTTCGTCGTAGCCGAACTCCATCGACACCACCACCGACAGCCCCAGTGCATCGACGACCTGCTGGTCCTGGCTGCAACCACGCCAGTTGATGTGGATCCTGTCGCCGTCGGCGATGCCCGGGTACTTGACGAAGCTCATCAGCTCGGCCGTGCCGACGTCGGCCAGGTCGATGACATCGCCCGGGCGCAACGCGGGTATGTACGGCACGGGAAACTCACTCATCGCCAATCGTCCTCGTCCGATACGCTCGAACCGTCATGATCGATTGGCTGTTTTTACACCCTGGTAAATGCACTCGGTACTGGCAGTTCTGACAGGTAGCCAGGCCCACAGGCGCGGTTATTAAATCGATGCGGCAACCCACCACGGTGCAATGCGCCGATAGCCGTACCCCCGATCACCCGACAAGGATCCCGACCGTGAACAACACCCTTGCTCTGACCTGCCTGCTGTTGGCGTTCGGCACCACCGGCCTGGCCCCGGCACAGGCCGCGGATGGCGCGCCGGCCCCGTCACCCGGCACCCGCGCGGCGCTGGACATGCAGCACGGCACCTGGTGGAACGGCGTGCCGGAAGACGACCATAGTTTCAACTGCCCGGAGAACGAGGTACTGGTCGGCCGGGCGCACAACAGCGATGAAAACGGCGATACGTTCTACAGGTGCGCGACGGTCAGCCAGAACGGTGCGCAGATCAAGTTCAGCGGCATCGAGGAATATGGTCCCTACAAGGAGTCCAAGAAAGACGGACATCGTTTCAGTTGCCCGAAAGACACCGTCCTGGTCGGGCGCAGCCATGCCGGCGACGAGAACGGCAGCACCTACTATCGCTGTGCCAAGCCGCTCAGCAGCCACTGGAACGACGACCCCATGCAGGTGACGAGCCAGGGCTGGTCGGCGGAAACGCCCGAGCCCGACAGCAGCTACATCTGCGAAATCCCCCTGGTACTGATCGGCCGCTATCACAAGGGCGACGAGAATGGCGCCAGCTCCTACGAGTGCGGAATGATGTGGTGAGCGCCCTGCCCGCTGAACAGCGCCGCGGCATCACCCAGCACGTTCATCAACTCGGGCAGGGCCACCAGCGGCAGGGGCAGGATGCAGAAGCCGGTGTACGACGGCAGCGGCGGCGGCATGAAGATCTGGCAGGTGATCACGGCAAAGCGCATTTGCCCGTGCCGGTCCATGGTGAACAGCCCGTCGTCGTCGATGTGCCCCGCGCCGACGATCAACCGCCAGCCCAGCGACGCCGGATCCGCCGGCTGGCCATTGATCGCGAAGTACGCCGTGCACTGCACCTGGTCCGGCTGGCCGGGCACCTCCACGTACCTGATCTCCAGGCTCGGCGTGCCGCCGATGACCAGCACCCAGGCCGACTGGCGGTTGCCGGTACTGGTGTTGCTGACCACCACCTCGTCGACACGGAACAGGGTGAACAGATCCAGCGCACCCGGCCGGAACAGGTGGAAGCCGTCGGGATCGGGCGCGCTGGCGATGCTCGAACCCGAGCCCGGATCGGCGATCGCCCAGGTCAGCGGCCCATCGCCCAGGGCGCCGGCGGAGAGGTGGCGGACCTGTCGCGTGTCGCACACCTGTACCACCGGATTGACCGTGACATCCCTGACCACCACGGTGACCAGCGCCGTGCTGCTGTGCCCCCCCAGTGTCGCCCTGACCTTGACCCGGACCTGGTACCCACTGATCTCGCCGAGCTGCGGCGCGGTGTAGATGCCGTCCTGGGTGATGCTGCCGAGTGCCACCTCTTCGCCGGGCAGCCCGTGCAACGACCAGACCACGCCCCAGCGAGGCGGGAGGACGCCGAAGCGCTGGGTCTGCCCAGGGCCCATGATCGGCTCGAGCGGCTGGATCATGAAGTCGCTGAGCCCTGGCGAGACGTCGCCGAACAGCGCCACGTCGCCGGGCAGATGGGCACTGCGCAGGGTCAGCGCATTGTCCCCGCGAAACAGCAGGTTGTTCAGCCGGAGCGAGTCGAGCTGGTCGCAGGTCTCGACCACCGTAGACATGATCTTGTTGAATGCCTCCAGCAGGCAGGCCTTGCCGAAGTCAGCCACCTCCTGGAAACGATCGTTGATCGGTGGGTGGTTGACGAAATGACCCGGCGACACCCAGAAGTTCATGTACGAATCACCGAAGTCCACGGCAAGGCCGACACCCCCCGTTGCCGGGTAGATCCGCAGCGTATAGCGTCGGCGCACACTCCAGAGCATCTGCACGTCACTGCGCACGATCGCGCCATCGCGTGGTTTGACTTCCATGGGCACCATGTCGTCGCCATTCAGGACCAGGGTGAAGCCACCTTTATCGATCAGGACGCTGTAGCTATTGCGACCTGCCAGATTCAGGCTCATGTGCGGGACCCGCAACAAATCGTAAACGGGCGAAAAGCCGCTGCGGACAAGTGGCGGGGTAGCCGCGCTGGTTACCCGGATCTGCCGGACCAGGCGGTTGCCATCGCGGAACAGTTCGTACTGGAAGGGGACACCGAGATAGCTGGCTGCCTGGCCTGCGCGGACGAGTATCTGCTGAACGAAGAACGCCTGCCCCATCAGCAACGTGGCCGAGTGCCCGGCGGGAATCAGGAACGGCATGTCGTCGTCGCGCACGGGGCTGGTGCCATTGCTTTCACCGAGCAGGGTGATGAACACCAACACCGCCCCCGCACCGTATGCCGGGGTACCGCGGACACGGTTGTTCGGCGCGGCGTGGGTACGCAGCTCGAAGCTCACCGGCTGCATGAAGCCGGCACCGCTCACCAGTTCGTTGAGCACGAGGATACGCTTGTCCGCCGGCAAGTCGCCGAAGTCGCGCAGGAAATGGAGGCCGCAACGCTCGCGCTCGGCTTCGCTGCCGGCGAACAGCAAGCGCGGCAGCACTCCCGCGGAGATATCGAGAACGACCTTGCCCGCCAGGTTGACGTAGCCCGTGCTTTCCGCCAGGAGGATGCCCGACTCCAGGCGCGGCCCATCCAGGGCATCGAGGGAGAAGATCTTTTCCACCTGGGTCGCGCCCAGCGCTGATCGACGCAGGGACAACTGCGCACCGCCAATCACCTGCTGGCTCAGCAGCGCCCTGGAATCATCGATGCTGGCGTTGATGAAGGACAGGCGCGCGGCATCGAACACGTAGTCATGCACGTACTCGGCGGTACCGTCGCCGGTCGGGATCAGCTCGGTGCAGGGCGGCAGATAGCTGCCGGCGTCGAAACGCTCGATGTACTCCTGGCGCAGCACGACATTGGTGCGGTCGCGATCGTAGGCCAGCACCGCGCTCCAGTCGTAGGTACGCGCCCCACCCTCGAGCCATTGCAGCAGTTCCGATAGCGAGGCCTTGTCGTTCATCTTCATCTTGATCTCCCTCGAGCACGCCAGCACCGCTCACGCCTGCGCGGACCCTGCGTGCCCGGCGAACGACGCTGCGGCGGCGTCCAGCACCTGCATCAGCTCGGGCAAGACCACCAGCGGCAGGGGCAGGATGCAGAAGCCGCTGTACGACGGCAGCGGTGGCGGCATGGGGATCTCGCAGGTGACCACGGCAAAGCGCAGTTGACCGTTGCGGTCCAGGGTGAACAGTCCCTTGTCGTCGATGTGCCCCGCCCCGACGATCAACTGCCAGCGCAACGACGCCGGGTCCGCCGGCTGGCCATTGATCGCGAAGTACGCCGTGCACTGCACCTGGTCCGGCTGGCCGGGCACCTCCACGTACCGGATCTCCAGGCTCGGCGTGCCACCGATGACCAGTACCCAGGCCGACTGGCGGTTGCCGGAAAGGTCGTTGCCGACCACGATTTCATCGACGCGGAACGGGCTGAACGACTCCAGCGCGCCAGGTCGGTACAGGTGGAAGCCCTCCGGATCGGGCGTGTTGGCGATACTCGAACCGGACGCGGGATTGGCGATGCTCCAGGTCAGTTGCCCACCGCCCAGGGTCCCGGCGGACAGGTAGCGGACCTGCCGCGTGTCGCACACCTGCACCACCGGATTGACCGTGATGTCGCGCACCACCACGGTGACCAGCGCGGTGCTGGTGTGCTGTCCCAGCGTCGCCCTGACCCTGATGCGCACCTGGTATCCGCTGATCTCGCCGAGCTTCGGCGCTGTGTAGACGCCATCCGCGCTGATGCTGCCGAGCGCGCCGTTTTCTCCGGGCAGCCCGTGCAACGACCAGGTGATGCCCGAGCGTGGCGGCGAGACGCTGAAGGGCTGCGACTGCCCGGGGCCCATGAGCGGCTCCAGCGGGTCGACGATGAAGTCGTTGAGCGCTGGCGAGACATCGCCGAACAGCGCCAGGTCGCAGGGCTGGTGGGCACTGTGCAGGGTCACCGCGTTGTCTCCGCGGAACAGCACGCTGGTGCGCCGGAAGGCGTCGACCGCGGTGCTGGTCTCGACGATGCTCTGGATCAACCGGTCGAGCAGCGCGCGCAGGCTGGCATGGCCGAACTGGGCCACCTCCAGGAAATTGTCGTTGACCGGTGGGTAGCTGGCGAAATCACCTGCTATCACGAAGACGTTCAGGAACGACTCGCCGGCCACGGGGCTCAGGCCGACCACGCCCGTCGCCGGGTCGACCAGCAGCTTGAAGTCCTGGCGCAGATGCCACATCGCCTGTGCCTGGCCGTTGCGGCCGGCAGCGTTGCGCGGCTTCACCTCCATGTACAGCGGATGCGCGCCGAGCATCCGCAGGCTCACGCCCTCGTTGTCGAAGAACAACCGGTAGGTGCTGCCACTGTCGACCAGGTCCAGGCCCAGCTCCTTGATCCAGATGTAGTCGTAGAACAGCGAAGGGCCGGACATCTCGTGCAACGTGGTGATCGCGTTGGTCACGTGCATTTCCCGGATCCTGCCGTTGGGCTCGCGGACCAGCTCGTAGCGGAAATCGACGCCGACATTGCAGATGGCCCTGGCGGCCCGGGGAATGATCTGGCGAATGAAGAAATCGTGCCCCATCAGCAGCGTGGCCGAGTGGCCGGCGGGAATCAGGAACGGCATGTCGTCGTCGCGCACCGGGCTGGTGCCGTCGCTGTCGCCGTACAGGGTGATGAACAGCAGCACCGCCCCCGCACCGTACGCCGGGGTACCGCGGACATGGGTGTTCGGTGCCGCGTGGGTGCGGATGCGAAAGCTCACCGGCTGCAGGAAGTGCCCGCTCCCCGGCAACAGCTCATTGAGCACGATCATCCGCAGCTCCGGCTCCAGGCCGGCGAAGTCGCGCTGCAGATGGATGCCGCAGGCCTCGCGCTCGGCCTCGCTGCCCGCGAACACCAGGCGCGGCAGCACTCCGGTGGCGATATCGAGCACGACCTTGCCCGTCAGGTCCACGTAGCCCGTGCTTTCCGCCAGCAGGACCCCCGACTCCAGGCGCGGCCCGTCCAGGGCGTCGAGGGAGAAGATCTTTTCCACCTGGGTCGCACCCAGCGCCGAGCGGCTCAGGGACAACTGCGCGCCGCCGATCACCTGCTGGCTGAGCATCGCCCTGGAATTATCGAGGCTGGCGTTGATGAACGACAGGCGCGCCGCATCGAACACGTAGTCGTAGACGTACTCGGCGGTTTCATCGGTGGTCGGTATCAGTTGCGTGGCGGGCGGCAGATGGCTGCCGGCGTCGAAACGCTCGATGTACTCCTGGCGCAGCACGACATTGGTGCGGTCGCGGTCGTAGGCCAGCACCGCGCTCCAGTCGTAGGTGCGCGGGCCGCCCGCGAGCCATTGCAGCAGTTCGGACATCGATGCCTTGTCATTCATTTTCAGCGCTCTCCCGCTGCCGGTGGCCGTGACCGGTGACGGCCATCGAGTGCTTTTACACCCCTGTCCACGGCGGTGGTACTGGCAGAAATGACAGGGTGCCCGGGGCATCGACGGACACGCGAGCAGCACCGCTCACCTGGCAGTTCTGACAGGTAGGCAACCCCGCCAGGCGCGTATTAAATCGGGGAAAAACGGGCTTGTTCGGCTGCCTTGCCTCAGCCTGCCGCCTCAACGATCGGGAACGCACGTCATGGATATCAGACCGGCTCTGTTCAACCTTGCCCTGGCCCTGGCCAGCCTCTGCGTCCAGGCCCAGGCGGCGGACGCCCCGGCTGCCGCAGGCACCATCGTCCTCTACGACACCAACCACAAGTCCTGCACCCTGCCGGTCCCCGCAGCCGGCAGCGGCCGGACCGTGCAGTACGAGTTCACCGCGGACGAATCCCCCTGTCGCTCGCTGGACAACCTCGTGCGTTCCGTGGTCTTCGGCGAAATGCCGTCCGCCGTGCGCATTCTCATGACCGACGACGAGACCTGCCGCACCAAGGACGACAAGGGCGAGAACGTCGGCGACTTCTGGATCGAGGCGCGCACCACCGCCCAGGGCACCACCACCGACGAGCTGCAACTGAACACCTTCCCCGCCTACCGTCCGCGGCAGATCATCGCCAGGGGCCTGCAGGGGCTCGACACCTATGTCCGCGACGACAACATCAGCACCCTGGATCGCCTGTCCTGCCTGCGGCTCAGCGTCTCGGCCGCCACCCTCACCGACCCTGCGCCGGCCATCTCCCTGGTGCGCAGCGAGTGGGAGCAGGTGCCCAGCGAGGCGGATTCCAGGTTCGCCTGCGCCAAGGGGCAGGTGATGACTGCCAGGTCGCACTACAAGGACGAAAACAAGCGTTCCCAGTACCGCTGCAGCACGCCCATGCAGGCGGGCAAGCCGGTGCAGGTGGGTGAGCCGCGCAAGTCACAGTCCCAGAAGGAACACGAAAGCCAGTTCGTCTGCCCGCTCGACACGGTGATCACCGGTCGCGACCACGACCACGATGAGGAAGGCACCACCTGGCACTGGTGCGCACCGCTGAGCGACGACCAGGGCCAGCCACTGCAGGTCGTGCCGCAGCCATGGACCAGCGAGATGAAGGAGTCCAGCCACACCTTCGAGTGCCCGGGCCAGCAGGTGCTGATCGGCAGAAGGCACAAGGGCGACGAAAACAGTGACACCTGGTACCGCTGCGGGATCCTGCTCGGCCAGCCACAGCCACGTCCCTGATCGACCGCCGGCCATCCACGAGGATCATTCGACATGACGGCACACAGCGACGTCAGTTCCAACGCCCTGAACTTTCCCGACTTCGTCAAGAGTTCGGTGGACCCGCGCACCGGCCAGTACACCGTGGCCATCGACCTGCCCGCCCTCAAGGGCAACGACCTGATCGGCCCCTACCTGCCGCTGAGCCTGAACTTCAATCCGCTCAACACGCTCGACACCGGTTTCGGCCTGGGCTGGGACCTGCGCCTGTCGCAGTACAACCCGGACACCGGCATGCTGTCGCTGCACAGCGGCGAGAACTACAAGGTCTCCGGCAGCGGTGTCGAACCCGCCATCAGCGAGCGCAAGCTGCTCAACTTCCGCTTTTTCCGCGACGCCGAGGACCGCTTTCGCATCGTCCACCTGAGCGGCGTGGTCGAGGTGCTCAAGACCCTCGGCGCCCCGGGGCGGCGCGTTGCCCTGCCGGCGCAGATCCACGCGCCCCTGGGCCACCGCCTGGACCTGGAATACGACAGCCATGCTGGCCACCCGTGCCTCAAAGGCGTGCGCGATGCCCACGGCGAACTGCTGCGCATCGAGCGCGACGACTTCTCGGTGAAACTGCTCCTGCAACCCTTCGACAGCGGCACGCCAACCGCCATCCACATGCGCCTCACCGGCCGCCGGGTGATGGAGATCGTCCTGCCGACCGACGAGTTGGCCTCCTGGCGCTTCGACTATGGCCTGTTCCTCGGCAAGACCTGCATCACCGAAGTGCAGACCCCGCTGGGCGGGCGCGAGCTGATCGACTACCTCGACCTTGGCCACCCGTTCCCGATCAACAGCGGGCGCGGCAACCTGCCGCGGGTGACCCGGCACCGCCTCGACCCCCGCTTCGGCCAGCCGCTGATCGACATCCACTACAGCTACACCACGGAGAACTTCCTCGGCAACGGCAGCACCCAGCCCTGGCACGACAACGGCCTGGACCAGCTGTACAGCGTCACCCACGACTACACCTACGGCAGCACCCAGCAATATCGCCAGGGCGACACCGTGCTGCGCCAGGTCACCCGCCGCTACAACCGCTTCCACCTCATGGTCGAGGAACGGACCCAGCAGAACCAGAGCGTGAAGCGGGTGCTGAACACCTACTACGACGAGCCCGGGCATTTCGATAGGCAGCCCGCCTGGTTCCAGTTGCCGAAGAGCGTCGAGACGCGCTGGGAGCACGCCACCGACCATAACCTCACGCGCGTCGAGACCAGCCACACGCGCTTCGACCAATACGGCAACCTGCTCAGCGAAACCCGTGAGGACGGCTCGCAGCGTCACTACCTGTACTACGACAAGGACGGCGAGGACGGCTGCCCGGCGGATCCCGAGGGCTTCGTCCGGCACATGAAGGAATGCCGCATGGTCCCGGCCGCCGGCGACTACAGCGCCGCACCGGAGCTGGTCAACCGCTATCGCTACATCGCCGTGCAACCCCTCGCCGATACGCCGAACAGCGCCTGCCTGCTGCGCATCCAGGAAGAGGACGTCGCCGTGCGTGGCGAGGAGGAAGAGTTCCTCAACCTGAGCCAGCTCGACTACTACCAGAACCCTGCGGATGCCCTGCGCCACGGTCGCCGCCAGCAACTGCGCAACAGCCTCGACGGCAGCGCGATCAACACCACGGACTTCCACTACTCGCTCAGCCGTCACGCCCGCCTGAGCGAAGACACCCTGCGCACCGTCGAGGTACTGACCACCTTCGACCTGCAACAGCGCACCCTGACCTACCACGAGTCGCTGCTGCACGGCGAGGTGCTGCTGGAGGACGATGCCAACGGCGTCGAAGTGCTCAGCCGTTTCGACCGCAACCGGCGCCTGGTGGAGGAAGTGGTGGCTCCCGGCAGCCTGGTCGAAGCCAGCCGCAGCTACACCCACACCCTGGTCTCGGCCCTCGGCCAGCAGGCCATGCAGATCAGCCAGGACGTCAAGGGCGTGCGTACCCGCAGCCGCTTCGATGGCCTGGGCCGCACCGTGGCCCTGGAGCACTGGAATGGCAAGGCCTGGCAGACGATCTACGAGGCCAGCCACGATGCCCTCGGCCAGGTGATCACGGAAAGCCGCATCGACGATCTCGACGGCGTGCCACAGACCCTCACCAGCCACTACGCGTACGACGACTGGGGCGAGGTCTGCCGGACCACCCGCCCGGACGGGGTGATCGAGGTGGTCGAGACCTCGCCCTACGGCAGCGGCGGCGACCTGCAGCGCACCTGGCTGGAAGACCCCGCCGACCCGGAGCACATCAGCCAGCTCAGCGAGACCCGCTTCAACCCGTTCGACAAGCCGGCCTGGAGCCAGCGCTTCGATGACCAGGGACAGGTGGTCGGACGCACCCTGTACCACTACGACGGCTACGGCCAGTGCACGCGCCAGGACGAAGAGCTCGAGCAGATGACCCTCAGCACCGGCTTCGAGTACGACGCCCGCGGCCGCGTGCACGCCACCGTGCTGCCCGACCAGACCCGGGTCCAGCGCGACTTCGCGGTGCACAGCGCATCCGACCTGACCAGCAGCCTGCGGGTCACCCCGGGCAACGCCACCGAGCCGGAAGTCTGCGTTGGCGAACAATCCTACGACGGCCTCGAACGCCTGCGCCTGCGCAGCGTCGGCCCGCGCCAGGAGCGCTTCGACTACGACGGTGGCAGGAGCCTGGTCAGCCAGCGCACCACCGCCGCCGGCGATGCCATCGACTACGGCTATGAGCCGGACCTGAGCGAACAGGCCACGTCCATCGCCGCCCCGGGCAATGCCGCGACCTACGCGTTCGACCGCCAGGACGCCAGCATCCGTGGTGCCAGCAATGGCCAGGGTGACCGCGAATACGAGTACAACGACCTCGGTCATCTGCAACTGGAGCGCTGGGTCGATGTTTCCGGGCAACGCCACGAGACCCGCTACAAGACCTCCCTGCTCGGGCTGCCGCTGGAGGTCGAGCACGACGGCGTCGTCACCGGGTATCAGCACGACGCCCAGGGCCGCGTCGAGTGCATGGTCCAGGGCCAGTTGCAGGCGCGTTTCGAGTTCGACGCGCTGGGCCGGCAATACCGCACCACCACCACCGACCTGGGCAGCAACGACCAGTTGGTCAGCGAGAACCACTACGACAGCCTGGGGCGCATCGAGCACCGCTACCTGTATCTCAACGACCAGCCGGTACGCACCTTCACCCACACCTGGCGCGACGACGACCAGTTGCTCCAGCGCCACCTGGAAATGGACGGCCGCAGCCTGCTGCTGGAAACCTTCACCTACGACGCCCGCGGTCGCCTGGAGCTCTACCAGTGCTCGGGCGAACGCCTGCCCACGGACCGCTACGGCAACGCCATCGTCAGCCAGCTGTTTCTCATCGACGCCCTCGACAACATCCGCCGCTGCGTCACCGATTTCGCCGACGGCAGCAGCAACGTCGCCCGTTTCACCTATGCCGACGACGACCCGTGCCAGTTGCGCGAGATCAGCAATCTGGGCAGCGCTCCTGGTTATCCGGCCAGCCAGACCTTCGCCTATGACGCCAACGGCAACCAGCTCAATGACGAACTGGGCCGGCACCTGCACTACGACAGCCTCGGCCGCCTGCTGAAAGTGACCTGCCCCGACGGCAGCCGCAGCATCGTCGACTACCGCTACGACGGTCACCAGCACCTGGTGGCCAGCCGGGAAGGGGGCGCGCAGGAAATGCTGCGCTTCTACCAGGGCTTCGACCTCGACTACACGGTGCAGGGCAGCACCCGCACCCTGTACTTCGCCCACGAGGGGGTGCCCCTCGGCCAGCAGCAGCTCGACGACCACGAGCGCACCCTGCTGCTGCTCACCGATGCCAGCCCCAGCGTCATCGGCGAAAGCCTGCGCGCCGGCCTGCGCGAGGCCGCCTACAGCGCCTACGGCGAATGGCAGGACGAACGCCGTCTGCAGAGCCTGATGGCGTTCAATGGCGAACCCTGCGAGGCAGCGACCGGCTGGTACCTGCTGGGTCGCGGCTACCGTGCCTACAACCCGGTGCTGATGCGCTTCCACAGCCCCGACGTGCTCAGCCCCTTCCATGACGGCGGGCTCAACCCCTACATGTACTGCCTGGGCAACCCGGTGCGCTTCCACGACCCCTCCGGGCACCGCAGCACGCGCCGGCCGGGCTCGGAACCGGTGTACACCGACCCGATCGAGCAGCCCAAGCAGAAGAAGACCTGGCTGGACTGGCTGCCGGTGATCATCGGCGCGGTGGCGACCGTGGCCATGATCGCGATGTTCCCTGTGTCGGCGCCGCTGGGGGTCGGTTACTTCATGGCGCTGGCGGGCATCGGCCTGACCGTGGCCGGCACCGCGGTGACCGCCTGGGGCCTGTTGACGGACAACCAGACCCTGTACTGGGTCGGCACCGGCCTGGCGTTCGTGGGTGGCATGCTCTACAGCGCCGGCAGCAGCATGGCCAGGGCCGCGCACCAGGCCGCGTGGACGGCCAAGCAACAGGCCCAGGGCATTACCGAACTGACCAAGGCGCAGAGCCCGTCGCTGTACAAGGTGCTGTGGCGAAAGATCGACTTCGGCGGCAGCAAGGCCAATGCCCTGGGCAGGCGGGGCAGTACCCTGTCGGCCACTTCGACGTCACCGTCCAATGCCACGATCCGCGGGAGCCTGAACGATCCCCCCGTTGCCACGCGCATCCCACGGGTGAAAACCACCAACGCCCCGCAGACCGCACCGCCCGGGACCACGTCGGCAGCGTCCCAGTTGCCTCCGGCTGCGGTACCGCAGGTGCCTGGGCCGACGCTCCCGGGCGCGCACCTGCGCGGCAGCAACAAGGCCCTGCTCAGTGGTCTGGGCGACGGCCTTATCTGGCGATTGGCCAAGGGCATCAAGGTATCGAAGTTCATCCCGGGCATGCCCACTTGAACAGCGTACCGCGAGGACCGGCCCGACAGGGTCGGCCCCTCGCGGCCCTCAGGATTTCTTCCTACAGCACATCCCGCCACGACACTCATCGACCCCACTCGCAAACACCCGATGTTTGACCTGCCCTATCGCCTTTTCCTACATACCCCCGCAGAGCCCCCACATAGACTTGCCGCCGTGTAGGGCAAGGCTTCCGTACAACCGGGAGCAGTCCTACACACACTTACGCAACTACCTATAAACCAGCGCTCGACCCCCTTTTCGATGCGCACTGATTTGGTTCGATCATGAAAAAGTCATTACTCGCTTTACCGCTCCTGCTCGCCGCGACATCGGCCTTCGCCACTACCGGCACCATCAACTTCAACGGCCAGATCAACGGCAGCACCTGCTCGGTGGAAGTGGTCAACCCGGAAAGCGGCGCGGTGGGCAACCTGGTGCAGATGGGCGCGCCGCTGGTCGCCGACTTCGGCGCGGTGGGCAGCGAGGCCGGCGGCCGCAGCTTCGCCCTGCGGGTCAAGGGCCAGTGCGGCCTGACCCCCGACGACCCGAACTACGCCACGGTGACCTTCACCGGCGTGCAGGGCGGCACGGGCGCCGACAACTCGCTGTTCGCGATCAAGGGCGGCACCGGTACCGCCAAGGGCGTGGGCGTCGCCCTCAAGGACAACAAGGGCGCCCAGGTCAGGAACGGTGAAGCCTCCGCCCAGTACCCGCTGAACAACCCGGGCGCCAGCGACCTGTTCTTCACCGCGACCTACCGCTCCACCGTCGCCGCGGTCACCGCCGGTGCCGCCGACGCCGACGTCGCCTTCGTCGTCAACATCAACTGATGTGCCGCCCCCGGGTGCACCCGGGGGCGCCTTGCCCGCCACCACAGGTACTTTTCCATGTTCGCCCCGATCCGTCCTTCGCGCCGGCTGCGCGCGGCTGCCCTGCTCCTGCTCGCCACCTGGCTGCCCGCCAGCCAGGCGGCCCTGAGCCTGGCCAGCACCCGCGTGGTGTTCGACAGCGACAAGCGCAGCGTTTCCGTGGTCGTCAACAACCCCAGCGACAGCACCTTCGCCGTGCAGACCTGGGTCAACACCGAGGCCGACGACACCACCACCGCAGTGCCGCTGATCGCCTCGCCGCCGCTGTTCCGCATCGACCCGGGCAAGGCCCAGCTGGTGCAGATCAACGCCCTGCCCGGCGACCTGCCCGACGATCGCGAGACCCTGTTCTTCTTCAATGTGCAGGAGATCCCGCAGGCCCGTGGCGACCAGCGCAACGTGCTGAACATCGCCCTGCGCACGCGCATCAAGCTGTTCTACCGGCCGAACGGGCTGGGCACGGACCCGATGAGCCGGCTCGACGAACTGCGCTGGTCGGTCGAGCGGCGCGACGGCAAGCCGCACCTGGTGGTGGACAACCCGACGCCCTTCCACTTCTCCTTCAGCCGCCTGGAGCTGCGCAGCGGCGAACGCCTGAGCCTGCCGGGCGGCTCGCCCATGGCCACGCCGCTGTCGCGCCAGCACTTCGCCCTGGAAACCCTGGAAGTCGGCAGCGACCTGCAGGTGACCTTCGCCGCCATCAACGACTACGGCGGCTACAGCGACCCGCTGAGCAAGCCGGTACGCCTCGCCTTCTGAGCCCATCCCTTTCGCACAGCTTCAGGAATCCGCCCATGCCTGTCTTTCCATGGCGATGGCGCCTGTCCGGCGCCAGCCTCGCCCTGACCGTCTGCGTACCGCTGCAGGCCACTGCCTTGACCGGCTTCGACGCCAGCTTCATGCACCAGGCCAGCGGCCATGACGACGCCGGCAACCTGGCGCTGCAGACCCTGGCCAGGACCACCACGCTGGTGCCCGGCTTCTACCCGGTGCAGGTCCAGGTCAACCTGGAGAATGTCGGCCAGCACACCCTGGAGTTCGTCACCGATCCCGCCGCAAAGGGCTTGCTGCCGTGCCTGCCCGCGACCCTGGTCAGCCGCTTCGGCATCCGCAGCGACAGCCTGGCCAGTCCCGACGCCCTGCTCGCCCCCTGCGTCGACCTGCCGAGGCTGATTCCCGGCACGCTGCTGGAGTTCGACGGCAACCGCCTGCAACTGCTGATCTCCATCCCGCAGATCGCCCTGCGTCGCGATCCCGGCCAGGCCTCCCGCGAGGAGGACTGGAACCATGGCATCGATGCCGCCTTCCTCAACTACCAGGTCTCGGCGTACCAGGGGCGCAACCGTTTTGCCGGACGCACCAGCGACCAGGACCTGACCCTCGACGGCGGCCTCAACCTCGGCGCCTGGCGCCTGCGCAGCAACCAGGCGCTGCGCCGCGACGAGCACGGCACGCGCCAGTGGAGCCGGGCCTTCACCTACCTGCAGCGCGACCTGCCCGGCACCCACGCCAACCTGACCCTGGGCGAAACCTTCACTCAGGGCGACCTGTTCCGCAGCGTACCGCTCAAGGGCCTGGTGATCGGCTCGGACCTGGGCATGCTGTCCGATCAGCAGCAGAGCTACGCGCCGATCGTCCGCGGCGTGGCCTACACCCGGGCGAAGCTGGAGATCCGCCAGAACGGCTATCCCCTGTACAGCACCTATGTCAGCCCGGGGCCGTACCAGATCGATGACCTGAGCACCAGCGCCGGCAGCGGCGAGCTGGAGATCATCGTCACCGAAGCCGATGGCCAGGTGCGCCGCTTCACCCAGCCCTACTCGACCCTGGGCAACCTGCTGCGCGAAGGCGTCTGGCGCTACAGCATGGCGCTCGGTCGCTACAACGCCGCCGGCCAGCTGGACGACCCGCTGCTGTGGCAGGGCACCCTGGCGGTAGGCGGGGTGTTCGACTCGACCCTGTATGGCGGGCTGATGGCCAGCGACTTCTACCGCGCCGGCAACCTCGGCCTGGCCCACGACCTCGGCCATTGGGGTGCCCTGGCGGCGGACCTGACCCACTCCAGCGCCGACGTCGGCAGCCAGGTCAGCGGCCTCAGCTACGCGCTGAAATACGGCAAGTCCTTCGCCAGCCGGACCAACCTGCGCTTCGCCGGCTACCGCTACTCCACCGAAGGCTACCGCGACTTCGACGAGGCCCTGCGCCAGCGCAGCGTCGACGGCAGCTTCCACGGCAGCCGGCGCAGCCGCCTGGAGGCGGTGGTCTACCAGAACATCGGCAGCACCAGCGCGCTCAACCTGACCCTGTCGCAGCAGGACTACTGGCGCAGCCGCTACCAGCAGCGCCAGTTCCAGTTCAACTTCAATACCCAGCACCGGGGCGTGAGCTACAACCTGTTCGCCTCGCAGTCCCTGCGCGACCAGCGCCGCGACCATGATCGCCAGGTCGGCCTCAGCGTGACCCTGCCGCTGGACCTGGGACGCAGCGCCAGCGCCACCTTCGACCTGCTCAACAGCGGCGGTCGTTCCAGCCGCCGGGCCAGCCTCAACGGCCGGCTCGGCGACAACGCCCTGAGCTACCGCGCCTCCGTCGCCGAAGACCAGCAGCGCCAGCACTCCGCCGCCCTCGCCCTCGGTTACCAGGCGCGCCACGCCAGCCTCGGCGCCGGTCTGAGCAAAGGCGACGACTACCAGGCGCTGTCGCTCAACGCCAGCGGAGCCCTGCTGCTGCACGGCGACGGCATCGCCCTCGGGCCGTACCTGGGCGAGACCATGGCGCTGGTGGAGGTGCCCGGGATCAAGGACGTCGGCATCGTCCACCAGGACAACGTGCGCACCAACGCCCAGGGCTATGCGCTGCTGCCCTACCTGCGCCCGTACCGCAGCAACCAGATCGTGCTGGACACCGACCGCCTCGGCCCGAACGTGGAGATCAGCAACGGCACGACCCAGGTCGTGCCGCGCCGCGGCGCGGTGGTCAAGGCCAGTTTCGAGGCGCGCGCCGTCGACCGCCTGGTCCTCACCCTGCACGACGCCGACCGCCAGCCGCTGCCGTTCGGTGCCCAGGTCAGCAACGACCGCGGCGACGTCGTCGGCGTGGTCGCCCAGGCCGGCCAGGTCATGCTCAGTACCGAGCGCGGCAGCGAGGAACTGACCATTCGCTGGGGGGCCCGCGAGATCAGCCAGTGCCGCCTGCCCATCGACACCCGCAGCATGGCCTCGATCCAGGGCTATCGCCTGCAGGCGCTGACCTGCCTGTGACACCACCGACACCGACCGGCGCCGCGTACCCGCAGCGCCCCACGAGGAACACCATGACACGATCGATCCGCTATCTGCTGGCCTGCGCCAGCCTGTGGGGCTGCGTCCAGGCCCAAGCCCAGGAAATCAGGGAAGGCTGCTGGTGGGTAGACTCGCGGCCGGAAGGCCCCTGGACCTATACCAGCAGGCTCGGCACCCGCTACATCGCCCGCGACGCACCGATCGGCACGCCGATCATCCTGCGCGAGCGGCGCACCGAGGGCCTGGGGGGCGTCGGTCCGGTCATGTTCTGCTACAAGCACTACCCACATCTCAGCCCGCTCACCTTCCGTTTCGACATGCTCAACGTCAGCCCGCTGTTCGGTGGCGACCTGCCGCCCGTCGGCGGTATGCCGATGACGGGCAAGGTCATCGAGACTTCGATCCCCGGAGTCGGCGTGCACGTGCGCTTCTACGACCCGTTCAGAGGCATATCGTCCAACGAGTTCAAGCCGGTGGGCGGCGAGGCGATCGTTCCCTTCGTCGGCACCCTCGACCACTGGAGCGAGGGCTACGTGCAATTCCACAGCATGTACATCGAACTGACCCTGGTGAAGACCGGGCCGATCCCGCCCGGGGCCCACCACTTCGACACCCGCCGGCTGATCGCCGGCAGCGTCAGCGACCTGGGGCCGGTGTTCGACTGGATGCTCGAAGGCCAGATCGTGCAGAACCAGTGCAGCCTGCCGCTCAACCCGGTGAGCGCCGACCCGGTCCAGCTGGGCAGCTGGGACCGGCGCGAGTTCACCGGGGCCGGCTTCACCACGCCGGCGGTGCCGTTCCACATCACCCTGAGCGACTGCGAGGACAACCCGGCCAACAACGTCACCGTCGCCCATATCCGCCTCGACGGCGTGCAGGGCTCGACGCCGGTGGATGCCGAGCGCGGGGTGTTCAGCCTGACCGGCGACTCGTCCGCCGCCGGCCTCGGCATCCAGATGCTCATGGCCGACGGCATCACCCCGCTCGCGCTGGGCCGCGACGTGCCGCTGAAAGTGATTGCGCCATCCGGCGACACGGTGCTGCCGTTCAGTGCCCGCTACTACCAGACCGGCACTGCAGCGGACGTTCGCCCGGGCAGTGCCAAGGGCGCGCTGAGCTTCACCATCCGCTACCAGTGAAGCGCCCGCGCCTCAGGCGTGATGCAGCGCTTCGAGGGTCATCAGCCCGGCCAGCGCCGCATCGCCCTGCAGCGCGGCAAGGCTGGCGGTGCTCATCGGCTCGCCGGCCTGGCGGCTGCCATGCACCAGCAGGCCGAGCAGGCAGCTCACCAGCGGCTGGTGGCTGACCAGCAGGACGTGGTCCAGGTTCAGCGCGTCGAGCTCGGCGATGACCCGCGCCGGATCGCTGTCCGGGGTCAGCCAGGGCACGGTCACCAGCGGCTCGGCGAAACCCAGGGCGTCGTGGACCAGGCGGGCGGTCTGCTGGGCGCGGACATAGGGACTGGCGACGATCGCATCGAGGGGCTGGCCAAGCAGGTGCGCGGCGCTGCGCAACACCTGCTTGCGACCGTGTTCGGTCAGCTCGCGCTGGTCGTCGCTGCGCGCCTGGGGCTCCGCCTCGCCGTGGCGCAGGACCCAGACCTTCACAGCTTCGGTTCCTCGTCACGCACCGGGTGCGCGGCAGGCGGCACGCTGTGCGCGGCCTCGCCCTCGGGGGCACGCGGCGTCGGCCAGTCGGCGAACGGCCAGGGCTTCTGCTCGGTGTGGAAGCTGCCGAAGCGGCCGATCTGGGCGAGGAACTGGCTGAGGCTGTCGCCGAAGTTCATCAGGCTGCCATTCGGCGCGCCGTAGACCAGGCGATAGACCAGCTGGACCAGGATCAGCGCGCCGAGCAGGGTCACCGCGACCTGCCAGACCAGCAGGAACAGCAGCATCCAGAGGACGCGCAGGACGATCGACTCGCGCTGCATCTGGTGGGGGGATTCGCTCATCTGTGTGCTCCTGTCTGACTCAGTTGAAACCACTGGTGGAAATGAAATCGACGTCGGTCTTCGGCTCGCCGCGCATCAGCAGCTCGATGACCTGGTTCAGCGTGCGCCCCTCGAAGAGAATGGCGTGCAGCCCGGCCACCAGCGGCATGTACACCCCGACCTCCTGGGACTTGGCCTTGAGCACCTTGAGGGTGTTGACGCCCTCGGCCACTTCGCCAAGGCGGTTGACCGCCTCGTCCAGGCTCAGGCCCTGGCCGAGCGCATGGCCGACCTGGTAGTTGCGGCTCTTGGGCGAGGAACAGGTGACGATCAGGTCGCCAACCCCGGCCAGGCCGAGGAAGGTCATCGGGTTGGCGCCCTGGCTCACGGCGAAGCGGGTCATCTCGGCCAGCGCGCGGGTGATCAGCATGCTCTTGGTGTTCTCGCCCATGCCCAGGGCCACCGCCATGCCGGCGATGATGGCGTAGACGTTCTTCAACGCGCCGCCCAGCTCGACGCCGAAGCGGTCGGCACTGGCATAGACGCGGAAGGTGCGCCCGTGCAGCACGGCCTGGACCCGCTGGCAGAGGGCTTCGTCCTCGCTGGCGACCACGGTGGCGGTCAGCGCGTGCTCGGCGATCTCGCGCGCCAGGTTCGGCCCGGAGAGCACGCCGATGCGCGCCTTGGGCGCGATGTCTTCGAGAATCTGGCTCATCAGCTTGAAGGTCTGCGCCTCGATGCCCTTGGTCAGGCTGACCAGCATCCGGCCTTCGAGCAGCGCCGCGTGGGGCGCCAGCACGCTGCGCAGGGCGCTGGACGGCAGGGCGACGAAGATCAGCTCGCTGCCCTGCAGGACCGGCAGCAGGTCGCTGACCGGATCGACCCCCGGATGGACCTTGATGCCCTTGAGGTAACGCGGGTTCTCGCGGCGGGTGCGCATCGCCTCGGCCTGTTCCGGGTCGCGCATCCATTGCCGTACCCCGACACCGTTTTCGGCCAGCAGGTTCGCCACGGCAGTGCCGAAACTTCCGCCTCCCAGAACCGCAACAGGCTGCTGTTCAGTCATATCCAATCCGTTCAAACCATAAATAAGTGGCGAAGCCGGCATTATACGGAGCGCGGGTGCCACCACCAGCGCCAGATCACTGGAAAATGCCGGCTACTCGGTTAACATGCCGGTTTGTCCAGCCAACCAAGGCCGCCCCGTGTTCCCTGGCCCACGCCCCTCGCCCCCGTTCCTGCTGCTCGCCGCCCTGCTCGGCGGGCCGGTCATGGCCGACGATATGTTCGTCGACAGCCAGGCCCTGCCCGAAGTATTGACCGCCACCCGCCTGAAACAATCCCCCGCCGCCGTGCCCGGCAGCATGACCGTGCTCGACGCCGAACTGATCAGGGCCAGTGGCGCCCGCGACATCCCCGAGCTGCTGCGCCTGGTGCCGGGGATGATGATCGGCTACGTCGCCGGCAACCAGCCGACGGTCAACTACCACGGCAGCAACGTCAACGACGCCCGGCGCATGCAGGTGCTGATCGATGGCCGCTCGGTGTACCGCGCCGGCCTGGCCACGGTGGACTGGAGCGACATTCCCCTGGCCATGGAAGACATCGAGCGCATCGAAGTGTTCCGCGGCCCGAATACCGTCAGCTACGGCGCCAACGCGCTGATGGCGGTGGTCAACATCCTCACCCGCAGCCCGGCCGACAGCCACGGCACGCGGGTCAAGGTCACCCGCGGCCAGCGCGGCATCGATGACTTCTACGCCAGCCAGGGCATGGGCTGGGACGGCGGCGACCTGCGCCTGTCGCTGTCGGGGATGGAGGACGACGGCTTCGACAGCAACCGCTTCGGCGACGACTACCGCGACAGCCGCCGCCTGACCCGCTTCAATATCAGCGCCAGCCATACCCTGGACCCGAGCCAGAGCATCGACTGGCAATTGTCGGCCAAGGAAGGCGCCAACCAGCGGCCCTACACCTACCAGCCGGTGTTCCCCTACGTCACCGAGCGCGGCAACGATGCCGACGTCAAGGCCAAGGACTATGCCGGCTCGGTGCGCTGGAACATCGACTTTGACCCCAGCCACAGCCTCTACGTGCAGGGATCGGCGCAGCACTGGGACCGCCAGCAGGTGTGGCGCGCCTGCGACGCGCAGATCGCCTTCAGCCCCGAGCTGACCCGACTGTGGCAACTGAACCCGGACTACGCCGAGCAGGTGGCGCGCAACGCCAACAACCCGCCGCCCAACGCCGACCCGGTGCTGCAGGCGCTGGCCAGCCAGGTCGGCACGCAATGGAACAACGGCGGCAAGAACGTGGTCTGCGGCGATGTCGACCAGAGCACCCGGGAAACCCGCTACGACCTGGAAGTCCAGGACACCCTGAGCCTGGCCGACAACCTGCGCCTGCTCAGCGGGGTCAACTACCGCTACGACCGCGCCGACTCCGAGACCTACTTCAACGGCAGCCTCGACGACCAGACCTGGCGCCTGTTCGGCCAGCTGGAGTGGCGCGTCGACGAGCACTGGATCGTCCAGGGCGGGGCCATGTACGAGAACTCGCAACTGGCCGGCGACTCGCTGACCCCGCGCCTGGCGGTCAACTACCTGATCACCCCGCGCCACGGCCTGCGCGCGGTGTACTCCGAGGCGGTGCGCTCGCCGGACATGTTCGAGAACAACGTCAACTGGAGCTATCGGGTCAGCAACCTGTCGCCACCGGCGTTCGGCCAGAGCACCGCCGAGTACTTCGTCAAGACCCGCGGCCCGGGCAACCTCGACCAGGAGCTGATGCGCTCGCGGGAACTGGGCTACAACGGCTATTTCGCCGATCTCGACCTGAGCGTCGACATCAAGCTGTTCCACGACGAGATCAGCGGGATGATCAGCGAGCCGCTGCGCAACAACCAGTACATCGCCAGCAACAGCAACACGGCCCGCTTCCGCGGCAGCGAAGCGCAGCTGGACTGGCGCCTGGGCGCCGCCGATCGCCTGCGCCTGACCTACGCCTACGTCGACGCTGCCGCCAGCAACCCCGACGACCAGCGCCTCAGCGCCCGCAACAGCGGCTCCGCCGGCTGGATGCGCGACTGGGGACGGGGCTGGTCCAGTGCCCTCTTCTATTACGGCGACGACGCCCTCAACCAGTACCGCTTCGAACGGATCGACCTGCGCGTGGCCAAGCACTTCAACCTGTCCCGGGCCGGCCTGGAACTGGCGGGCACCCTGCAGCAACGCCTCGACAACCAGCCCACCACCAGCCTCGACAACCGCTACGACAGCCGCCACCTGCTGTACTTCAGCGCGGAGCTGGAATTCTGATGCGGCAGTGGCGGCGCTGCCTGCTGCTGGTCCTGCTCTGGCCCCTGGTGTCGTTCGCCGGGAGCGAGATCCTGCTCACCGGCGCCCAGGACAGCAGTGGCGTGCGCGACTTCGTCCAGGCCCTGGGCGAACGCCGGCCGAAGGACCAGGTGCATTTCGTGCCCCTGGCGCAATTGCCCGCCCCCGGCCAGTTGAAAGCCGATACCCGGCTGATCCTGCTCGACCCCGAGGCCCTCGACTGGCGCCTGCGCGAACCGGCCGGACCGCCGGCGCTGGTCCTGCGCATCAGCCGGGTCCAGGCCCAGCAACGCCTGGGCGGGCTGCGTCCGCCCTACCTCAGCCTGCTCTGGAGCGATCCGCCGCTGGCCCGCCAGTTGCGCCTGGTCCAGTACCTGCTGCCGCAGGCGCGGCGGGTCGGGGTGCTGTATGGCGAGCAGAGCCGCTTCCTCCTCGACGAGCTGCGCCAGGCCGCCCACCCGCTGGGCCTGGAGATCGACGCCCAGCCCTGGCCGGACCTGCGCGACAACCGCCCGCTGCAGACCCTGCTCAAGGACACCGACGTGCTGCTGGGCCTCGACGACCCGCAGCTGTACAACCCCAAGACCGCGAAGAACCTGCTGCTCAGCGCCTATGCCCGGCAGATGGCGCTGATCGGCCCGAACGTCGGCTTCGTCCGCGCCGGCGCCCTGGCCAGCACCCTGAGCGACCAGAACGACTGGCTGGCGGTGCTCGACCGCCTGCTCGACCAGCCCCCGGACAAGTGGCCGCGGGCGCACTACCCCGAACATTTCAGCGTTTCCGGCAACCAGCAGGTCGCCCGCGCCCTGGGCATCGAACCCATCGATGCCGGCGCCGCCGGCCAGGCCGTGTCCGCAGGAGAACCGATCCGATGAAAGCCTGGGACATCAGTACCCGCACGCAGATGATCAGCCTCGGCCCGGCCCTGGTCCTGACCCTGCTGCTGATCAGCTTCTTCACCTTCGTGCGGATCCAGGACCTGCGCCAGGAGCTCAACCACACCGGCCAGCTGATCGCCAACCAGTTGGCCCCGGCCTCAGAGTACGGGGTGATCTCCGGCAACGACGAAGTGCTGGAAGGCCTGATGCGCGCCACCCTGAGCATTCCCCACGTGCGCTTCCTGGAAGTGCAGGACAACGCCAACCATATCCTGGTCTACGTCGAGCAGCCCGACGAGCACGTCAACCGCGCGCAACAGGTGGAAGTCTTCCAGGCACCGATCCGCCTGCAGCGCATCAGCCTGGACGGCGATTTCCTGCACAACCCCGAGCAGCCGGCCAGCATCACCGGCGACGACTACCTGGGCCGGGTCATCGTCGGCATGTCCAACGATGCCTTCAGCCAGCGCCAGCAGGAGATCGTGATCAAGGCGGCGATCCTCGCCCTGTTCGCCCTGCTCTTCACCTTCCTTCTCGCCCGGCGCCTGGCACGCAGCCTGTCGACCCCGATCAGCGACATGGGGCACGCGGTCAAGGCCATCCAGAAAGGCGACTTCGACACGCCGCTGCCGGAAGTCGACGACAGCGAGCTGGGCCACCTGGCGCGGCACATCAACAACCTCGCCAGCGCCCTGTCCCAGGCCTCCCACGAACAGCAGCAGGCCATGGCGCAGATGATCCAGGCCCGCGAGGAAGCCGAGCAGGCGAACAAGGCCAAGTCGGACTTCCTGGCCATGATGAGCCACGAGCTGCGCACCCCGATGAACGGCGTGCTGGGCATGCTGCAACTGCTGCAGACCACCGAACTGAGCGACGAACAGGCCGAATACAGCGCAGTCGCCAGCGAGTCCACCGGGCACCTGCTCAAGGTCATCAACGACATCCTCGACTTCTCCCGCATCGAGCGCACCGCGCTGCAGCTGGAGCAGATCGACTTCAACCTCGCCGAACTGATCGGCAACTGCGTGCAGTCGTTCCTCCACGCCGCCCAGCAGCGCCAGCTGGCCCTGCAACTGGAAATGCCCGAAGGCCTGGAGCAACTGCAGGTCTGCGGCGATCCGACGCGGATCCGCCAGGTGCTGGTCAACCTGATCGGCAACGCGCTGAAGTTCACCGAGCATGGCAGCGTGCAGGTGCTGCCGCGCTGGCAGGTGCTCGACCGTCAGCTGATCTGGTTCACCTGCGCGGTGCGCGATACCGGCATCGGCATCGACAACGCTCGCCTGGAAACCATGTTCGTCGCCTTCCAGCAGGCCGACAGCTCGATCTCCCGGCGCTACGGCGGCACCGGCCTGGGCCTGTCGATCGCGCGCAACCTGGCCGAGCGCATGGGCGGCAGCCTGCGCGCCGAAAGCCGCGAAGGCGTGGGCTCGACCTTCACCCTGGAAATGCCGCTGAACCTGCGCCTGCCGGTGCACGCCCAGGCGCTGCCGGAGCACGACCCGGCCTGCAGCGACCTCGACGGCCAGTCGGTGCTGCTGGTGGAGGACAATCCGGTCAACCAGGCGGTGATCCGCGCCATGCTGCGCAGCCTCGGCTTCGAGGTCTGCGTCGCCGCCGACGGCGCCCAGGCCATCAGCCTGGTGGCCCGGCAGCGCTTCGCCGCAGTGCTGATGGACTGTCGCCTGCCGATCGTCGATGGCTACGAGGCCACCCGGCGGATCCGCCAGATGCCGCAGTGCCGCGACCTGCCGATCATCGCCCTGACCGCCAACGCCATGCAGGGCGATCGCGAGTACTGCCTGGCCACCGGCATGAACGATTACCTGGCCAAGCCCTTCAAACGGACCGATTTGCAGCAGATTCTGCAGCGTTGGCTACCCGGCCGGGCAGTCGCGACTGGCGAATAATGCTAAATTGCGGCAGTCTTAGAGGCCGGAACTGACCTAAGAAAGGTCTGTCGGAAAAATTTCAGTGCACAAGTGTACATCTTCGTTCGCTGTGCTGTGACTTTCACTACAACGCAATAGTCTATGAGTAGGCTGCCGCCTCAGGCCAAAGGCTCTGGGTCGGTCGGGAAGAACTGCCCCTGCCGCACGAGGATTATTGAGGAGCTCGCATGACCAAACAAAACGCCTTTACTCGGGAAGACCTGCTGCGCTGCAGTCGCGGTGAGCTGTTCGGCCCAGGTAACGCGCAACTGCCCGCCCCCAACATGCTGATGGTGGATCGCATCACCCACATCAGTGCCGAGGGTGGCAAGTACGGCAAAGGTGAGTTGGTCGCCGAGCTGGATATCAATCCGGACCTGTGGTTCTTCGCCTGCCACTTCGAAGGCGATCCGGTGATGCCGGGCTGCCTGGGCCTCGACGCCATGTGGCAGCTGGTCGGTTTCTTCCTCGGCTGGCAGGGCCTGCCGGGCCGCGGTCGCGCCCTGGGCTCGGGCGAAGTGAAGTTCTTCGGCCAGGTACTGCCGCAAGCCAAGAAAGTCACCTACAACATTCATATCAAGCGCGTCCTGAAGGGCAAGCTGAACATGGCCATCGCCGATGGTTCGGTCAGCGTCGACGGTCGCGAGATCTACACCGCCGAAGCACTTCGCGTCGGTGTCTTCACCTCCACTGACAATTTCTAAGGGTTATTCGCATGCGCCGCGTCGTAATCACCGGTCTGGGCATCGTTTCCTGCCTGGGCAATGACAAAGAGACCGTCTCCGAAAACCTGCGTAAAAGCCGTCCGGGCATCCGTTTCAACCCGGAATACAAGGAAATGGGGCTGCGCAGCCAGGTTTCCGGCTCCATCGACCTCAACCTCGAAGAACTGATCGACCGCAAGGTCTACCGCTTCGTCGGCCACGCCGCGGCCTACGCCTACCTGGCGATGCAGGACGCGATCAAGGATTCCGGCCTGACCGACGAGCAGGTGTCCAACCCGCGCACCGGCCTGGTCGCCGGCTCCGGCGGCGCCTCGACCCTGAACCAGATGGAAGCGCTGGACACCCTGCGCGAGAAAGGCGTCAAGCGCGTCGGCCCGTACCGCGTCACCCGCACCATGGGCAGCACCGTTTCCGCCTGCCTGGCCACGCCGTTCAAGATCAAGGGCATCAACTACTCGATCTCCTCGGCCTGCGCCACCTCCGCGCACTGCATCGGCACCGCCATGGAGCAGATCCAGTGGGGCAAGCAGGACATCGTCTTCGCCGGCGGCGGTGAAGAAGAGCACTGGAGCCAGTCGTTCCTGTTCGATGCCATGGGCGCCCTGTCGACCAAGCGCAACGAAGAACCGGCCAAGGCCTCCCGCGCCTACGACGCCGACCGTGACGGTTTCGTCATCGCCGGTGGTGGCGGCATGGTGGTGGTCGAGGAGCTGGAACACGCCCTGGCCCGTGGTGCCAAGATCTACGCGGAAATCGTCGGCTACGGCGCCACGTCCGATGGCTACGACATGGTCGCCCCGAGCGGCGAAGGCGCGATCCGCTGCATGCAGCAGGCGCTGTCCACCGTCGACACCCCGATCGACTA
>Ga0206116_1000103_pt1 | contig 127770 bp, 93 predicted proteins | sample 3A1Ametagenome_FD_178000 | JGI IMG/M metagenome (GOLD analysis project Ga0206116, IMG submission 178000) | Enriched microbial communities from leaf-cutter ant dump, University of Wisconsin, Madison, United States - 3A1A | ecosystem: Environmental > Terrestrial > Nest > Insects nest > Nest dump...
GTACCGGCACATGAAGCTCAGCTACTCAGCTATATGAAACTACTGCGATGTCCAAAGGGCATACTTATCAACTTCAACTGCTTTAACCTATTTAAAGAAGGACAGAGAACCTTCGTCAATGAATATCTCAGGATTCTACCTAGTCAATAAGACTATGTATCTATGTGGTTAAAACAAATATAACTTTCCGAAATTAACTGACCTCAAAAGGGGATAAGTCGGTTACAAATTGTAACCAACTAAAAATGCAGTCGGCCGACGGTAAATTTTACAATACCGATGTGGTCGATACCGAGCAACTTTTTCGTTTACTGCAGTCTATACCCTCCAAAAAAGCAGGAACGTTTAACTTGTGGCCGGTAAAAATGGACAAAGAAAGCAATACAAAAACCACAAAGGGCTAAAAATTTCTGCGACAGTATGAGAAATCTTGATTTGGTGCTTAAGATGACACCAGAAGGGATACCCTCCGAACCAGGGCTACTTTTCACCCAATAGCTTTTCTATAATCTTTTGGAGGCGTTCTATCTCAGCATTTTTGGATGCTAACATTTCCGTATAGAGTTCTTTGTTAGTAGCAGTATAAGTATCTATATGACCGATTGCCTGTTGTGTTCCTTGATTAGATTGAAAATTTATAATTGCTGGTTGCTGACTCATAATATCAAGTGGGCTAACATTGAGTATACCTGCAATCTTTTCAAGCATTTCCGCTGAAATATTAACTTTATTACTCTCGTAGAGAGAGTATGTACTTTGAGAAATATTAAGACTATCTGCGACATTCTCTTGAGAAAGTCCCCTCATTTCACGTATCATTCTAATCTTTGCTCCGTACATAGTATCAAAGGTATAAAGAAAAATTGTATCATTAATATTTTATTAAAATGGTTAATATGGTTTTTTTCTATCCCCTTACATCTTTAAGTCGAAATTAATTTTTCATAGACAACATCATAGCAATATGATGAATAATGAATACTATACCCAAAAGCTTTTTGTTTTTGGGTATTTTTATTTTCATACAATAACGTAAAATCAGATACACTCATACAAAAGTAAATGCATATAAAAATATGAAACAGTTTGTATAATTCCCTGTTTCTTTTATTCTTGTATTAACAACACTGATTTGAATTAATTTAAGATATGGATTAGTAGAAACGATGTATTTCATAGATATATATGCATACCAGCCCAACACCACTATGGTTTTGGGCTTTTTTGTTTCCTTATTCTTTATTTTGACCATTATTGCCTAACTATTTTCACTCATATTAATGTGCTTAATAAAGTATTAATTCTGCTCATAACACTTTCTCTCTCTTCCCTGGATATTTGTTTTCCTAACCATTATCCCTTTATGAAAACAACTATTCTTCTATTTTTCATTATCACCTGTAGCAATTTTGTGTATGCCCAACAATGTAAAACTAAAGTAGAAATTGATGATTTTTCCGGAGAAACTAAACTATACTCTCAGCCAACTGAGGTAATTGCGCGAAATAAAGTTGCAGTTATTAGTCGAGCGGTATTTGCTGATAACTACCTAGACCCTACATATGAAAAAGAAGTAAAGGATAGCCAAGCAACTCTAGTACAGAAAGAGGCTAAGTGCTTTTTGGAAACTATGGTAAACCAAGAATAATACTATCTGTACAAACAATTCAAATAACTGATATATATCCCTATTCCCATGAAAAAAATACTAGCTCTTTTTATATTCCTATGCTTTGTTATTCCCTCTATCAACGCTCAAACTATTCGAGCAAAAGGAGGACTAAATGTGAATACCATATCTCTTCGTTCCCCATACGGGAATGAAAGCATAAATAACCATATCGGCTTCCACTTAGGAGGAACTATAGACATTCCCATATTCGAAAAACTTTCCATTGAAAGCGGACTACTCGTATCACAAAAAGGGTTTAGAGAAGTTTATTCTGAAGAAGAATTCCGCTATAGTCCAGTCTATTTAGATATTCCGACAGTCGGCAAATACAAATATGAGTTGAATAATACCTTTTCTGTCTATGGTACATTGGGTATTTATTTAGGATTTGGTATTGGAGGCTTTACTCGAAAAATTGATACTTTTCAGGGTATAAATTCATATAAAAAGCCTATTATTTGGGGAAGAAGTCATTACAACGCTGATTTCAAAGCAGCGGACGCAGGTATTATACTAGGAGGTGGAATTGAATTTAATGTATTTCAAGTTGGTATTTCTCATACTATTGGCGTAGCAAATATCTCTCCGTACGGTATGGCTGGATATAAGTTAGCTAACAGAGTTTTTTCACTTTCGCTTGGCTATAAACTATCTGAATCTAATTAACCAACCTTCACTTATATGAAAAAATCATTCCTCCTCCTCTGCTATCTGTTCTTATCCATCAATATAGTAGCGCAATCCGTAAAGGCTGACGTGATTATTAAAAAAGACAACATGAAAATCGAAGCTATTATTCAGGAAATAAACAGCACTACTATTAAATACAAGCGTTTCTCTAATCAAACAGGACCTATTTTTACGATAGAGAAATCCAAAGTAGCCTCAGTTCTCTATGCAAATGGTGAGGTAGAAAGTTTTGAAAACACTTCACCAAATAGAGATATTCAAGTTGCCGAATCCGTTGTACCTGGAAATTCTTTTGAGAAGAGGATACGTCGGGAGAATGATATAGAATTGAAAAAAATGTATGTTCTTGAAAAAGATTACGTTAAAAACAGAAGAGTTCAGGGAAGTATTTGCCTGGGATTAAGTGGAATCGGACTCATTACGGCTGTGATAGCCAATCAAAGCGGTCCTAGTACTAACCCATACTCAGCTATTACTTCTGAAGACGTTTTTCAGCTAGGGGTAATAGGAGCAATTGGCTTTGGAGTAAGTGGTGCATTAACATTTATAAATATGGGGAAACATAAATCCAAAGCGAAGGCAATCGAGCAGGAATTTTTGAGACGAAATATAAATTCCGACTCCTTCACGTTTAAGATCCAGCCAAGCTATAGCCCTTTATTACATGCTCCAACCATAACATTGCATGCAAGTTTTTAACATAACAGTTTGTTAGAAAATGAGGCTCCTTTTCAGGTAGCCTCATTGTGTAAAATCGTATTCACTTTTTCCGGCATTATTTTATTAGGAACAGTTATCCCATTCTCCCATGAACAAATAGTTGAGCCGTCAACAGAAAGCAATTTTCTCATTTTCTTTTGACTTAACCCATGTGTTAGCCAATATGCTTTGATTCTTGCCCCGATAGTCTCCTTTGAAGTCTCGAAGGGGTTATACCCGAGGAAATCTATTATTCTCGGATAAAAATGAATTTGCGGCTCACTCCTACCGTTTTCCCAACCGGTAATTGAGTCTGTACAAAATATTGAGTATTCCAGCCAAATGGATTCTCCATCACTTATTAAGGAAAACCGCAAATGCAGGAGTCACCAAAGCCCCATAAATTTTTTCATTGCCTCACTCATTCCACCCCTCACCTTGCCTCCATCCATTTTTTAACTATCTTTGAGAACCCGCTCAAAAAACCGTAACGGTGCAGGAGCGACGGGAAAACAGCTGAGTACAAATTGCGTGCAGCATTGGCACGTTAGGATATAAAAAGCAACAGAAAATGGGTACAAGCACAGGTTTACGGTCTCCCGGCCTACGGTTCCGGCAGGCTATGCAGGAAGAAAATCCTCTCCAGATTGTCGGAGCCATCAATGCCAACCACGCCTTGCTGGCGCAACAGGCCGGCTTTAACGCCATTTATTTGTCGGGAGGCGGTGTGGCGGCCGGCTCACTGGGAATTCCTGACCTGGGGATCACTACCCTGGAAGATGTGCTGATCGATATTCAACGCATTACCAACGTATGCGAGCTGCCTTTGCTGGTGGATGTAGACACCGGCTTCGGCCCTTCTGCATTCAACGTGGCTCGTACCGTAAAGTCACTGATCAAGGCAGGTGCTGCGGCCCTGCACATCGAAGACCAGGTAGGTGCAAAACGGTGCGGACACCGCCCGGGAAAGGAAGTGGTGAGCCTGGAAGAAATGACCGACCGGCTGAAGGCCGCTACCGATGCCCGCACGGATGAAAATTTTGTTATCGGGGCCAGAACCGATGCCTTTGCCGGTGAAGGCCTTGAAAAAACGCTGGAAAGGGCCGTTGCCTATAAAGAAGCCGGGGCCGACTTCATTTTTGCCGAGGCCGTGAATGACCTGAGCCTTTACCCGAAATTTGTGGAGGCAACGGGCATCCCCGTACTGGCCAATATTACCGAATTCGGTATGATTAAAATGTATACGGTAGACGAGCTGAAAGCGGCCGGCGTAGGACTGGTCCTGTACCCGCTCTCGGCATTCCGGGCAGCCAACAAAGCGGCGTATACCGTTTACGAGCATATCCGGAAAGACGGTACACAGGCCCATGTAGTAGATATCATGCAAACACGTGAGGAGCTCTACAAAAGCATCGGCTACCACGACTACGAACAAAAACTGGATAACCTCTTTAAAAAGAATAAAGATGTCGGATAACGAAGTAACATTCAAACCCAAGAAAAGTGTAGCGCTTTCAGGGGTGACCGCAGGCAATACGGCGCTTTGCAGTGTCGGCAAAAGCGGCAATGACCTCCATTACCGGGGGTATAACATCCTGGACCTGGCCGAAAAAGCCCGGTTTGAAGAAACGGCTTATCTACTGATCCACGGCGCTCTGCCCACAGCGGCTCAGCTGAGAAGCTATACCGCCAGGCTGAAAGGATTGAGAGGTTTACCGCTGGCCTTAAAAAATGTTTTGAAAAACCTGCCGGCCGCCGCTCACCCCATGGACGTGCTGCGAACGGCCGCTTCGGTGCTGGGCACTTTACTGCCGGAAAAAGACGATCATAGCGCCGCAGGAGCCCGGGATATAGCCGACAAGCTGCTGGCCTCATTCAGCTCGGCCCTGCTGTATTGGTATCATTATTCGCATAACGGGAAAGAAATAGAGGTGGAAACCGACGATGATACCATAGGCGGGCATTTTCTGCACCTCTTGCACGGCCAAAAACCTTCTGACGAGTGGGTAAAAGCCATGCAGATCTCCCTGAACCTGTATGCGGAGCACGAATTCAATGCTTCTACGTTTACAAGCCGGGTCATTGCGGGCACGGGTTCTGATATATATTCATCTGTCACCGGGGCTATTGGTGCCTTGAGAGGCCCCAAGCACGGCGGCGCCAATGAGGTGGCTTTCGATATCCAGAGCCGTTATCATTCGCCCGATGAGGCAGAGCAGGATATCCGCAGACGCCTGGAAAACAAAGAGGTGATCATCGGTTTCGGGCATCCTGTTTATACCATTTCCGACCCGCGGAACGTGGTCATTAAAAAAGTGGCCCGGGAGCTGTCGGAAGAGGCCGGTGATATGCTTCTGTACGATATTGCTGAAAGACTGGAAACCGTTATGTGGGCAGAAAAGAAAATGTTCCCGAACCTCGACTGGTTCTCGGCCGTATCCTATCATCTGATGGGTGTACCTACCCTGATGTTCACGCCGTTATTTGTTGTTTCCAGGGTTACAGGCTGGAGTGCGCATATCATTGAGCAAAGACAGGATGGTAAGATCATCCGTCCCAGCGCTAATTATACCGGGCCGGAAAACAGGGAATTTGTACCTGTAGAAAAGCGATGAGTAAATTGACAATTAAACTTTCAACTATAGAATGAATCACATTTCAAATGAGCGGCCGCAGCCGGACCAGGTATTAACGGATATTGCCGATTATGTATTAGCGTATGAAATTACGAACGATTTAGCCTGGAAAACGGCTCACTACTGTCTCCTGGATACAATCGGCTGCGGACTGGAAGCATTGACCTATCCTGCCTGCACCAAGCTGCTGGGGCCTGTGGTAAAAGGTACGATTGTTCCCAACGGCGCCAAAGTGCCGGGCACACCCTACCAGCTCGACCCCATACAGGCCGCCTTCAATATCGGGGCAATCATTCGCTGGCTGGATTTTAATGATACCTGGCTGGCCGCCGAATGGGGCCACCCCTCGGATAACCTGGGCGGTATCCTGGCCACGGCCGACTGGCTTTCGAGAACACACATTGCCGAAGGGAAAGCCCCTTTAAAAATGAAGCAGGTGCTGGAGGCCATGATCATGGCGCACGAGATTCAGGGAGTTATTGCCCTCGAAAATTCGTTTAACAAAGTCGGTCTTGACCACGTATTGCTGGTAAAGCTGGCGTCTACCGCCGTGGTGGGCAAGCTGATCGGCCTGAGCCGCGACGAGCTGGTGAATGCCATTTCATTGGCCTTTGTAGACGGGCAATCGTTACGAACGTATCGTCACGCTCCGAATACCGGCAGCCGTAAGTCGTGGGCAGCCGGTGATGCCACCTCGCGGGCCGTTCGCCTGGCATTGATCGCCCAAACCGGCGAGATGGGTTACCCTTCCGTGCTGACCGCCAGAACCTGGGGCTTTTACGATGTCTCTTTCAAGGGAAATGAATTCCGGTTCCAGCGGGATTACGGCTCTTATGTCATGGAAAACGTGCTGTTCAAGATTTCTTTCCCTGCGGAGTTCCACTCCCAGACCGCCGTAGAAGCCGCCATGACCTTACACCACCAGTTGAAAGAATCGGGAAAAACCGCAGAAGATATCCGGAAAATCACCATCCGCACCCATGAAGCGGCTATCCGTATCATTGACAAGAAAGGCCCGCTGAATAACCCGGCCGATCGCGATCACTGCATCCAGTATATGGTGGCCGTACCGTTGATTTACGGAAGACTGACCGCAGCCGATTACGAAGACAGGATAGCAGCCGATCCCCGGATCGATATCCTTCGCGATATAATGGAATGCGTGGAAGATCCCCGGTTTACAAAAGATTATCATGATCCGGAAAAACGCTCCATTGCCAATGCGCTCACTGTAACGTTAAATGACGGAACGGTTTTAGATGAGGTGATCGTGGAATACCCTATCGGCCATAAGCGGAGAAGAGAAGAGGGCATCCCGGAATTGATAAAGAAATACAAAATCAACCTGGCCCGTATTTTCTCTGAAAAGCAACAGAGAACCGTGCTGGAAAATACCCTGGAATACGACCGGCTGATCCAGCTGGATGTCAACCGGTTTGTAGATATGCTGGCACTTTGAGCCTTTGCCCTGCAGGAACCGTCTCAAGGCGTGTTCCCGCAGGGCCAGTCCTTATAAGCCCATGGCCATTTCGGGCTCATCGGTGGTCAGGTAATCGATTCCCTGCTTTAACAGGCTTTCCATCACCTCCTGCTTGTTCACCGTCCAGGCATTGGTGCTTAATCCCAGTGATTTCGCTTTTTTCAGCCAGTCGGGGTTTTTCTCAAAAACAGAAAAGTGGTAATCCAGGCCGGGTATGCCGGCAGCTTTCAGCACATCCGGTGATTTGTCGCCGGTCAGGTATTGTACCCTGGCTTTTTTATCCAGTGCCACCAGCTTCAGGGTTGCTTCGTAGCTGAAGCTGATGAAAACCGTACGTTTCAGCAATTTATATTTCTTCACCATTTTCCAGGTCTCCTCTGCTGCTTTCTCTGAGGCTGCAGCGCCTGAAGGGGCCACTTTTATTTCCGCAAAAAGCAACGTGTTGGGGTATTTCTTCGCCAGCTTTAGAAAACTCTCCAGCAGGGGCAGGTCTTCGCCGTTTTTCAGCTTGGTCTTGTTCAGGTCGGCATAGGTATGCTCTTCAATACGCAAGCCGGCGTAATCTGCATCGTGATTGATGACCAGCTTGCCGTCGAGCGTCCTGTTGATATCAAATTCTGATCCGCCACACTTCATTTCAAAAGCATGCTTCAGCGATTCCAGCGAATTCTGAGGGGCGCCCGTGTTTTTCCAGGCTCCGCGGTGGGCCACTACTTTACTCTGAGCCATAGATAAATGGGCAATCATTGCCAGTAAAACTACAGAAATAATACGCATATATTCTTTTTTTAGAGCCTAAAGATAGATTATTGAAACCGGATTATTACCCGTTTTCGTGTAAAATCTATATCAAAAATGCCTGTCTTTCCTACCGGCGCTGCTCCTTTCTGACAGGAGAAGCCGGGAGCAATTCATCACCGGCCCGTACAGAGGGGAGAATTCTCCATCCCGCAATAATTATGAATACCAAGACATACAAAATCAAAGGATTTTACTATTTTTGCTGATTCTCTTTCAAGATCACATTATCATCTAAGAAAATGAAGTTTATTGTTTCAAGTACAGAACTCTTAAGAAACCTTTCCTATATAAGCGGGGTAATTGCGCCCAATCCTATCGTTCCTATTTTAGAGAATTTCCTTTTTGAACTTGACAAAAGTAAGCTCACGGTAACGGCTTCTGATATGCAGACGGTGATGGTAGCTGAACTGGAAGTGACCTCTACCGATTCCGCATCCATTGCCATACCGGCCCGGCTTTTTATGGATACGCTCAAAAGCCTGCCCGAGCAACCCATTACGGTCAATATTAACACCGATACGTTCGGCCTTGAGATCGTTACTTCCACAGGCCGTTTCAAAATTGCCGGAGAAAACCCGCTGGATTTTCCGAAACCTCCCCAGGTTAACCGGAACTTCAATATTGAGCTGAACTCAGATGTGCTGGCGGCAGCCATTAACAATACCATTTTTGCCACCAGCACCGACGACCTGCGCCCGGCCATGACCGGCGTATTTATCGATATTCAGACCGACGGTGCCACATTTGTCGCTACTGACGGCCATCGCCTGATCCGGTACAAAAGATCGGATATCCAGTCGACCACCGAAAACCGCCTGATCCTTCCCCGGAAGGCGCTTAACCTGATCAAGAGCTCATTACCCTCTGAGGTGGTGCCGGTTGTAACGGAGTTCAGCAGCTCCAATGCGTTTTTCAGCTTCGGGAATATCCGGCTGATCTGCCGCCTGATCGACGAGCGTTACCCCGATTACGACAATGTAATACCGAAAGCCAACCCGTATAAACTGATCGTGGAGCGGGCTACTTTCCTGGCTACCCTGAAAAGGATCTCTATTTTCTCCAACAAGACCACTCACCAGATTCGTCTGAAAATAGAGCCTGCCGAGCTGACCATTTCAGCAGAAGACCTGGACTACTCCAACGAAGCGGTGGAGAAGATCGCCTGTGAATTTGATGGAGAATTGCTGGAAATCGGGTTTAATGCCAAATTCCTTTCCGAAATGCTCAGCAACCTGTCGTCATCTACTGTAATGATGGAGCTTTCACAACCTAACCGCGCCGGACTGATCGTTCCCACCTCCAAGCAGGAGCACGAAGACATCCTGATGCTGGTAATGCCGGTGATGCTGAATTCGTATTCGTAAGCATCTTCTTACAATAAAGATACTCCAATGCTACGGTTCTCCGTAGCATTTTTTTTGCGATCAATTGCTAATTCATCTACAATTATCTTTGTTTCATCATATTCTTTATATAAAAAACACTATTTATAAGCTAAAACATTTAACTTTGTTCATATCAATGAAATGTTTATGGCAAATTATTTGAAACCCACAGGGGACGATAAGTGCATGCCCGCAGGTTTTTTCCTGCTGCTGATTTTCTCCCTGCTCTGCCTTTTTCTACCTGCTCAGGCCCAGTATAGCCGGCTGGTGGCCGGGGAAGGAAACGTTTATTTTGAAAACGGGCAACCGGCCCGGCTCCGGGGCATCAGCTTTTCTTGGAGCATCTGGGGCGGGGCAAAGTACTATAACCCGGCCATCGTAGACGAGCTGGCAGATGCCTTTAAATGCAATGTTATCCGGGTGTCTATGGCCGTTGAACCTGCAGACGGGTACCTCCGCGATCCGGAGCTTCAGTGGAACCGGATCACGCCCGTTATCGACCGGGCCCTGGAACGGGGCATTTACGTGATCATGGACTGGCACGATCATCATGCCGACAAAAACGTAAAAGAGGCAATGGCTTTTTTTGACCGTTTTTCAGCCAGGTATGCTTCTTCTCCGCTCATCATTTATGAAATATGGAACGAACCCGAACGCATAGACTGGAAAATCGTCAAAGCCTATGCGGAGCGTCTCATCCCGGTAATCCGGAAAAATGATCCGGAGAACCTCATTGTGGTGGGATCATCTTCCTGGGATCAGGATATTGATATCGTAGCCAAAGACCAGCTGACCGGCTTTGATAACATAGCCTACTCTTTCCATTTCTATGCCAGTGAACCGCATCACCAGGAAAACCTCAGGAACCGGGCCACCACAGCCATTGAAGCAGGCCTGCCCGTATTTGTCACCGAATGGGGTGTAGGTGAAGCCAACGGTGACGGTGCATTTGACCCGGAGAAAAACAAAACATGGATGACCTGGATGGAAAAGCACCAGCTGAGCTGGGTTAACTGGAACCTGACGGATAAAAAGGAAACCACGGCCCTGCTTAAGCCGGGTGCCCCGGTAAACGGGAGCTGGAAGAAAAGTAATCTCAGCCCCTCAGGCCTCTATATCAGGCAACACCTCCGGCGGCTTAACCGGTAAGTTACACCCAAAGAGGAAAACATACCCTGGTTTATGGCCGGCATATATTTGTTATTCAGCAAAAAAGTTCTTACTTTACTGTATAAAATCAATACTATGAAACGTTTACTGACAACTGTACTGGCTTTGGGTATGTCTGTAGCCCAGGCCCAAACGCTCTCTAAGCTATGGCAAACGGATAGCACACTGGCTACCCCGGAAAGTGTACTCTTCGCCGGTAAGCAACTTTACGTCAGCCTGATAGATGGCGGTCCCTGGGAGGCAGACGGAAAAGGCGGCGTAGCCTTGCTCAATACCGATGGCAAGATTACCAATGCCCGGTGGGTAACAGGGTTGAATGCCCCCAAAGGCATGGCCCTGGTGGGGAGTACCCTGTATGTGGCCGATATTAACGAATTGGTATCGGTGGATGCCCGAAGCGGCAAGGTGCTGAAAAAAGACAGGCTGGACGGTGCCGAAGGCCTGAATGATGTAACGGCAGACCCCCTGGGCACCGTTTATGTGTCAGACTCCCGTACCGGGAAAGTGCTGAAGTATAAAAACGGGAAGTCGGAAGTATACCTGGAAAACCTGGCCGGGGTAAACGGGGTGAAATGGCATAACAACAAGCTGTATGTTACCGGGAATAATGCATTTATCGAATACTCGCCCGAAACCGGAGCCCAAAGGATAATCTGCCAGCTGGAAAACGGGGGCGACGGGGTAGAACCGTACAAAGACGGTTTTTTTGTGACTGCCTGGTCAGGATATGTCTACCATATCGATGCCCGGAATAACCGGAATACCCTGCGCGAAACGCACCAGACCAATAAATTCAGAACGGCGGATATCGGTATTGATCCTGTTAAAGGCATTCTGTACATTCCTACTTTCTTCGGAAATACGGTGGAAGCGTGGAAGATAGGACAATAAAAAAGGGGCTTTCGCCCCTTTTTTATGGATCATTTTATGTCTTACTGAAATCTTGCCCAGGTACCTTGTGCTACCCAGTTATTCCCGGTTTCCACAGCACCTTTGAAGTTTCCGCCGGTGAAGAATGCACCCAGGGTAGACGGGTTAACCGCGCCGGTGGCATTGGTACCAATATACCCGTTCATATACGAAGGCTTATCATCTGCGCTTACAGTAACTGCCGTTTTGAAGAACGCGCTCTGAACCAGTGTAGCCAGGGAAGACTTAAACGGAGTCGGCCCGTACAGATCTGAGTTGGCAAAGATCAGCTTACCGTCCAGCGCATTGCTTATGGTTATATCGTGCTCTACGTTTACCCCGTTATTAAAACCGTAAACCACAAAATTATACAGCTTACCACCGGTACCGGCACGAAGCTTCAGCCCGAGGGTCTTTCCTTTATCTGCATCTGTGGCGGCATCCGGGTTATCATTGGTTTTGGCTTCTCTTGAACCTACCAGGGTAACGTTAGAGATAGTAGGTGATGAAAGCGGCGATAAGCTGTTATTGTCACCGTTGTTATCGGCTTCCATACCCCTGTCGGCTACGTCATTTCCCTGGACACCTACCAGGTACTGGGCATTGCCTGACCATCCGTAGGTCCAGTCGAACAGGTCATCCTGCGCACCGTTCACAAAAGCATATTTCAGGTTAACAGTACCTCCGAAAAACTCGATTCCGTCATCTGCACCCTTGTATACCGCCAGGTATTCAAGCGTGGTGCCGCTGCCTACTCCTTCAAATGTAAAGCCGTTATGCTCTTTGGAATCGCTTTGCTTTTTACCGGTATACTCCACCCGTATATACTTTAACGTTCCGGAGTTATCATTGGCCACGGTGCCGCCATACACCACACCGGTACCCATTTCTGAAGGGGCTGTACCTCCCTGGGGGTTAATAGGTGCCTTACCGCAAAGGATGATCCCGCCCCAGTCTTGCGGAGCCGGGCTGGCCGCATTGGATGTAAACACGATAGGTGCAGTAGCCGTACCTACAGCCTGTATTTTCGAACCCGGTTCTACCAGCAGGTAGGCCGTGTTGGTGTAGTCGGTTTTGGTGTTGGTCACTGCTTTTACGGTAACTCCTTCTTCAATGGTTAATGTGGCGCCGTTGCTCACGTGAACCCCGCCGCGAAGCGTATACGTGTTGCCTTTGGCAAGGATGGTGTTTTTCGTAATATCGCCCACTATTTCTGTACCGTTGGGTAACTCACCTTCTCTGCCCACTGTGTTTTCACCGTTATCATCTTTCTCACAGGCCATGAATGAGATCATTGCCAAAACAGATAATGTCAGTCCTCTCAGATTCTTACGTTTCATAAAATTTAGTTTTAATTAATTCCCGATTAAAATGAATAAGTTAATGTTGCATTCACTGAAACACCCTTCCGGATATTCATGTACTCCAGGTCATTGGTGTCAAATTCCTGGTTGTACACCATTGCGGGGTTCAGCAGGTTATTGAAGCCCAGCTTAAACTCCACACTCCGCGAAAGGGTATGATTGATATTGAAATTCAGGGTATTTACCGGCATTTCGTAGATATCGCCGGTACCCTGAGCCCCGGCAATAAACAGGCGCTTCCCGAAAACGTTATAGGTTAAGCTGAAGCTGGTAGCGCTTTTTTCTGACCAGGCGGCCCGGTACATAAGATCAGCATTAACCAGGTAGGGCGAAGCACCGAAGAGCGGTCTCTTGAAGTGAGTAGGGTAAAAAGGTACACCTTTTTTATCCAGCTTGTCGGGGTCAAAGGTTACCTGCGAATAGAGGTACGAGCCGTTCAGACCCACCGAGAAGTCCCGCAACGCCGTTGTACCCAGCAGGCTGCCGAGGTTCTTGTTCACTTCGGCCTCGATACCGGCTACTACAGCCCGGTCTGAGTTCACATACGAGAACATGGGCTCAGAGCCGTTCAGGCGAACCAGTTCAATAGGGTCTTTCAGCCGTTTACCGAACAGTGAGAAGGAAATGATCTCGCCCGGGTTCGGGAAGAGGTCATATCGCAGGTCAACGTTATAGTTCGAGCCGTTTTTCAGGTATTGGTTACCCTGGCGCTGGGCCGTACCGGCCGACTCGTTGTACCGGAAAGGCGCCGCTTCGGTAAACAACGGGCGGGAAATGGTCTTACTTCCGGCCAGGATCAGGTTGGAATTGGGGGTAACGGCATATTTTAAGGTTACGCTGGGCAGCAGGTCGTTCCCCGTAATGGTGTTATTCCGGTAAGGTGCCGTCACCACGTCGCGGTCCAGCTTGTAGTCTGTGCTCTGGACAGATTTTTCAAAGCGAAGACCGGCAGTCAGGTTCCATTTTTCACTCCACACCAGGTTAGCGCTGACATACGGAGCATAGATCTGCATTTCCGAACGGTAACGGTTCTGCTCATTCGGCACTTCCTTGTACCTCCAGGTAGAGGCATTGCCCTGACCCAGCTTTGACGGAGACAGCACCTCATCAAGCTCGTCAAGGGTGAAGACCGTACGGATGCTTTTCACGTCGGCATCAATCTGGCGGGCATCAAATTTCCGCTTTTTGTACCGCGCGTCAAACCCGAAATGAATCTCGTTAAAGAGGCCGCCCGGCTTTACAAGGGAGTTGAGATGGGTGGCCATATCGTGATCGTTAAGATCAGCAAAAAAACGGTTGATATCGGTAATGCCGTTAGGTGAGAACTGGTAATGGGGCACTTCTCCACCGGCTGATTCCACCATGATCTGGGCCCTGTCCGGGATGCTCCCGTCTGTTTTGGTATACCCGGCTGAACCCGAAAAGGTCCAGATGTCACTCAGCCGGTGATTAACACTCACCTGACCGGTAGCAAGCGTATTCTGGATCAGCGTGTTTCTGCGGCCGTAAATGGGTCCCAGGTCCCAGTTTTCACCGTAGTTATCCTGCACGCCGTCGCGCGAGTCGTTTACATAAAGCCCGGTAACCGACATGTTGGTCCTGGGGCTCGCCTTCAGGTACAGGCTCAAAAGGGCCGAAGTATTGGTCTTGTAGAAGTAATCTTCCGTGGTAAAATCATAAATGGCATCCTGCTGGGCGTTGAACCAGGCCGATTTCCCCGGTTGATAGGTGTATTCGTTGCTGTTGTTCACCGTAAGCAGGTAACCGAAAGTACGGTTATTGTTCAGCAGGTAGCGGTTTCCCGACGAGAACGAAATCCCCGTATTCACCGGGGCCGTATAAGCATGGGGTGCAAACGGTGTTTTAAAGCCCGGATCCTGGTTTTCGTTGTAGTACGAATCATAGGCCCCGCTATTGGCCACCAGCTCAGGCATGCTGCGCCCGTTCCTGGAGAAGCCCAGCAGGTCTGAAAACCCTCTTTTCCGGCCCAGGAATTCTTTGCCGGTGGAAAGGGAGTTGTAGCCCGCCGACAGGGAAAGCCGGTTAAAGCCTTTTTCAGGGTAATCGCGGGTGACAATGTCAATGGTTCCGCCTGAAAAATCGCCGTAATATACCGGGTTATACGATTTGAGCACTTCTATGTTCTTGACTATAGAAGTAGGGAATATATCCAGCGGGATTAGTTTCACATCCGGGTTGGTAGACGGAATGGGCAGGCCGTTTAATGTAGCATTGTTGTAACGGTCACCCAGCCCCCGTACAAAAAGCGATTTATCGCCCACCATGGCCACACCTACCACTTTTTTCAGACCTTCACCCACGTTGCCGATCCCTTTCAGGTTCAGCTCTTCCGCACCTACTTTCTGAAGCACCAGCGAGGTGAGCTTGCGGTCGTTGATCAGGGCCAGGCTGCTACCTTTGTCCACACGGGCCGTTACCACCACCTCTTCCAGCAGGCCGAAGTTGGCCTGCAGCGCAATGCTCAGCTCGGTGGTTTTCCCGGTCTCTATCTTTACATCTTCAACTTTCAGTGATTTGTACCCTACGTAAGAAACGGTTAAGGTATGGGTACCGGCGGCCAGCTCGCTCAGCCTGAATTTCCCCTCCACGTCCGTGGCGGCTCCTTTACCGGCGCCTTCTACCCGTATGGTTACGCCGATGAGGGTTTCCTGCGACTGCGCATCAGTAATAATACCCGTGACCGAGCCCGTCTGGGCCTGTGCACAAAGTGCTGTAAGTAAAATAAATAAACAGCATGAAATGTTCTTATACATATTTGATATTCTGAAATTCTCCGCAAAACTAGTCCCGGTGTGTTAACTGAATTTTAAGCGGATCGTTCTGAATATTTTGTTTATGTTAAGAATGAAAGGAATAATTTAACATTGGCTTAATGCATGGAATCTCAGATGCCATTTATTCTCCGGGAGTGGTTTCCATATGAGCTGCTTTCAGCTGTTTTCGAGCCTGTTTTTTTTCAAAAGCCGGCGGACAAAGCTTTGGGATAGCTCCACCGGGAGGATTCGTGCCGTCTACATAACAGGCATATTCATTTTCGGAGGGAAAATACCGCCCGGACGGTATTTCGAGGGTCATCGGATGACCTTAAGTTTGCAGAAAATAAACCCTTAGCCCCTGAAATAAACTATGACATCCCTGATTCTACCCCGAATACGGCACCCGGCCCGCATGAAAAATTTGCGTAAAGACAGCCTGGCCTTCCCCTGAAAGATTATACACGTACTTAAAAAACCCATTTTTATGAAAATCAGAATTCTATTTATTTTTTTAATGCTGGGGAGCCTGCCTGCGCTCCGCGCGCAGGACAGCCTGGCCGTACCGGGCAGGTTCGGCTTAAGCCTGAACCTGGGCACCCTCCCTGGCCTGGAGCTGAATTATGCGTTTAAACCCCGCTTAACCGCCCGGCTAAGCTATGGCTATCTTCAGTATAAGCCCGACTTCCTGCTCACCGTGTCTGAACAAAAGCTGAATATGAACGGTGCTGTGAAAATGTCTGTGCCGACGCTGTCGCTGGTGTTTACACCTTCCGGCATTTTTAAAATAGTGGGAGGAGCGGCCTATATCACCCGGGGCAAAGCCGACCTGCTTTTCCGTGCCATCGAAAACTATGAAGTAAACGGAGAAACCTATACCCCGGATGAGGTGGGAGAAATCAATTACGTCATGGATTATTCAGGTACGGTCGCTCCTTTTGCAGCCCTGGGCTTGGGCCGTACGGTGCCCAAAAGGCGCATAGGGATAGGCGTGGAACTGGGTTCCTTTTTTATGGCCTCACCCAAAATCACCCTTACCGGCACCGAACGCCTGGTGAGCATGTCGGAAGAAGCTTCCATCATAGAAAACAATACCAAAGACTGGAAATACTGGCCCATTGTAAACCTTAAGATCAATGTACGACTGGATTAAACTTTTTATATCAATGAAAAACATTACCATTTATATCGCATCACTGGTTCTTGTGCTGATCACCGGCAGGTGCAAAGAGATCAATCCTTTTGAGGGAGTGAGCCTGGTGGTGAGCGAAAGAGAGGTTAGCTCCCCGGTTTTCTTTCAGTTTACAGATGCTAACCCCGAAAGTACAACGATGCCCGAAGGTCTTACCGTAAAGATTACAAGCGATAAGGCAGCGTACATATTAAACAATACCGGTGGAAAAGACTATAAGGTGACCGGCAACACCCTGATCTTAAAACTGGCCAAAGAGCTGGTTCCCACGCAATCAGCCACGGTGAAGTTTACGGTGGAGGCCACGGCCTCCGGTTATCTTACTGCCCGCGAGACCTATACGCTTATGAGCCCGGGCCCTGTCCGGATAGTGATACCCATGGTGAATATCAAAGAACCACCCCAGGGGATAATTACAGCAGAAGCCAGTGTTCCCGTCTCCGGAGGTAAGATCAGCCTTTTAAACGGAAGCCCTGCCAGGGGCGCAAGGTGGTATGATTCAAACCTCACCCGGGCCGATGCAGAAAGGGGATCGGTAGCATTTAAGCCGGGTACCCAGGTAATGGATGCCAATGGCAATACCATAGCCACCTCCAATGTAAATACACAGATAGGAGTATATGAATACGGCGAGCTTTATGGAGTGGATGCACTGTTAAAATCCGGGAAAACATATGATATAATACGCTTTATACCGGCGGGTGCTATATCCGTAGAAATGTGGGCTCAGGGAAAGGAGGTAAAAAAAATCTCGAAACCCCTGGAAGTAACCATGACGGTATCGCCTGATTTACGGAATCCTTTGACCGGCGAGGCTTTAAAAGAGGGTAACACCCTGCCTGTCTGGAGTCAGGAGCCCTATCCTTCGTATAAATGGAAAGAGGAAGGTACAGCAACCGTGTCTAAAAACAGCCAGGGCGATTGGGTAGCCCGGTTTGAGATTTCTCATTTAGGGTATTGGCAATGCAGTTACTATATTCCTTATGATGAAAGATGCGAGCTAAATGTGGCCTTACGAGTGAAGTCAAATTCACTATTCAATACCGGAAATTATGATGCCGAACTATATGATTCGAAAGGTTTGATCTCCAGGAGTAGAAATTTTGAAATTTCAGATGGCATACATAACTACATAGATGCATGGACACCACCGGGAGAGAAGATAAAGGTGGTGATAAAAGATCTGAAGTCCGGGAAGCCCGTAGGCGAAGCCACTTTTGACGCATGTACTAAAATTACCAGTAACAAACCTCATGAGATCAATATTACAATACCGGACCCCATAAAACCCTTATACGTAAATTTTGACATGACGGCCATATGTAAAAACAAGAATCTTAAATTGAAGCCCAATGTAGATATAACGGTGCAACATACTGAGGATCAGCGTTGGATACATTGGACTGGTTTTTCTTTATTTAATGGGAAATTTGATAGCCTGGCCGTTATGGAAGGCAAGGATTATAACGTTACGGTCTATGCTGACGGAAAATACTATTGGGGGAAATTTAATTTCAAACGAAATGGCCTCACGCAGATAACTACCACCGAAGAAGGTGCAGATTTCAATAGCCTGAAAGCATCTGCCAAATATGACGCCGCCAGGGATTTGATTATCTATACCGCAGAATACGCTATTGCCAATTGTAAATAACTCCATCTCCGCTCTCCTTATTAAACGAAGGAGAGCGGCATTTAATTACCTATAGCCATGAAATCTTCATTTTTATACAATTCTAAAAATACCGCCCAGGCGGTATTTTTTCACCCGTTTTCGCCGCTCATATTTGTACTGTCAATGTATGGAAGAAATAATGTACATTTATAATTGAATATGAGCAAGATTCGAATCCTGATCGCCGATGACCACCCCCTGGTAGCTGACAGCCTATCTCTGCTGATGGGCTCAGTGAGTACTGTGGAAGTGGTGGGCATAGTACGAAACGGTGTTCAGGTGCTGGATTTCCTGGAGAAATACGAAGCCGATGTGGTGCTGGTAGATTACCACATGCCGGTGATGAACGGGGTGGAGCTGCTGGCCCGGCTCAGGGAAAAATACCCCCGGGTAAAGACCATTATGCTCACCATGAACGAGGAAGCCACCTTTATTAAAGAAAGCATCCAGGCCGGTGTAGACGGTTTCGTGATGAAGAGTGCCGAAAAAGCAGAGCTGATAAAGGCTATCCAGGTAGTGGCCTCCGGTAAAAAATTCTTCGGGGAAAAGGTGGTTCGCAAGTTGGCGGAAGTACCCGATAATAACTCGGCCACCGGCAGAACCCGTGTGCAGGACATCCAGTCGCTGACCAAACGCGAAATAGAGATCATCCGCCTCATTGCCGAAGACCTGGAAAGCATAGCAATAGCCGCCCGCCTGAACATCAGCCCGGCCACAGTAGATACCCACCGCCGTAACCTGATGAAGAAAATAGGAGTAAGCTCAGCCGTAGGACTGGTGAGGTGGGGATTGAAGAACGGGGTGGTGGATGAGATATAAATGATTTTTGAATGTTTAACCTTAAAATAGAAAAAAATGAAAAGTAGAATTTTAACCCTTTTAAAAAAGAACCCGGGGTGCCAGGTTTGGATAACTCACTTATTGGAAGAACGTGCAAACGGCGACTTACGGATATCAGTAGGTCAGAACAAATATGTGGTCAAGAAGGGCACATTTGTAGCCTATGAAAAACTGGAGGTAACGTCCCCCCCTTCAAAAATAGAAAATGATGTTACCTATACCGCGGCTCAAAGAACCTGTCTTATCGTTTTTAGAAGGGCCGAAATAAAAACCGCAAGCCCCTGGGATGTGGCCATAACTCAAAGGCCATGCCCGGCTACCCAACCCATATTTTCCGGTGATGATACTAATTTAGACTTTACAGTCATATGACGCCGGATCCGAAGAATATTTTAGAGGAAAATAACAGGTTGAAAATAGAAGCGCTTATTAAGGAGGATGAAAAGAGGCTTCCTGTAATGAGCAAGGGTGTTCTTGATGAACTGTTAGATGTGATTCGAAAACACCCTGATATAAAAAAGATAGCCCGGGAAAAATCATCTGCCAGTTGTTATGTCGTGGCCCAAAAGGTGTCTGAAATAATCAATGATCCATGTTTAAATACATCCGGGCTATCCTTTCAGTGTACCAAGATTTTTGCCTACGGAAGACGAATCATGAAGCCTGAAAGGGGGCTTGAGTGGGATAATCACGAAGCGGTTTTGGTCAAGGTAAGTCAAAACAAAAAGTGGAATTACGGGAATTACATTGTAACAAAAGTAATTGACCCCTTAATTACAAAGAGTGCCATTTATATAGATGAGTGGATATGCCGCCTCATTTCTTTAAGGAATAATAGCAAACCGGATACAACTTATGAGGAGCCGGTTTTGTCATTTATGATCTTCCCTTCATTTTTTGCGAGACCAATACACCTGGCCTACTCTGAGCTGTATTCCAACCTGCTATTGTCTGCAAATGCGACTCAAGAGGATATGATTAACCCTTCACCATTTCTGAGAAATGTTAATAAGTAAGGCTAATCTGCCTGATTATCTGCAGTCAGCGGGAATTTACACCCCGGTAAAAACCATACGTGAAATTAAGAGCTTTAGAAATAAGATTTTTTGTATCAATGAGGAATTGCTTATCAAAAATTTTAAATTTAATGACCGGCAGAACCTGTCAGGGTTTAAAAATGAAACCCGGCTCTTAAAAAAACTATCCGGATCACTTATAAGCCCAAAGTTTATTTATGCTGACCGCTACTTCCCCATAGTAATTATGGAGTATGTAAAGGACTACGATAAGACGTTTACAAGCAGTAACCTGGAGTGTTTCTTACCCTTATGGCAAGCGTCTATAGGAGCTTACCCCCTGGAAAACCCGGGGAAAATCTATCCCTGGATATTTGAATCGGAAATGCATTCCGGTCAGTTCCCTGATGAGATAGAAGGAGATCTTGTTACAAGAATTAAGATGCTCAAAAGACAATACAGATTCAGTACCTTAGTTCATGGCGATTTAAAATATGATAACATTCTGACTAACGGTGCTTCATTTAAAGTGATTGACTGGGAGTTCAGTACATGGGGTGACGAAGTTTGGGATACGGTTTACTTATCTGCAAGTTTAATTTTAAGTAACTCCGCCCTGACTATTTTTCAGGACACGGTAGAATTTAAAAGTACATCGTGGTTTTTTATATTCAATGAAGAACAGCTCGCTTTTCTGAAGTTTGCTTATGCTTTATTTGAGGAAGGGAAAACCGGCGTATCCCGGTTTATCAGCTTTTTGGGGCTGGCCATTTTACAGCGTCTCCTGGAGAGTAAAATGAGCCGTTCAAAATACGATCATTATGATTACTATCAGGGTATTGCCCGTGACCTTATTCTACGGCCCCGGATATATAAAAAGTTCTTTGTGTGAATACAGTTACAGATTTTCTGAAGACCTATAAGACCACCACCTTCCGGATGCCTGAGGTGGTAAATGCATTTGAGAATGCGTATTCCTTATATTGCAGGCTTAAAAGGACAGAAGAAAAAGGGCCAAACCAACTCGTACAGATATTACCTCATTTTAAAGATTATGAAAAGTATGAGATAGGGTATTTCCTGGAGCACAGAAATAAAGATGGATCTGTGATTGCCAGTAAAAATGACTTCAGGAGATTTCTGAAAGCAGGAGACTACCTCCTTACCGCGGAACCAGGAGAGAATAATATGTGCAGCCAGAACGTAACCTTTAAAAGCCTTTCCTATACTTTTGACACCCAATTTTTCCATTTTTGGGGGAATTATTTTTCAGAGCACTTCCCGCAGGAACTGGTGAGGTTTTATTTTAATGTTAAACCTCACTTTGCTGTAAACTGGGTGAATTTTTTCAGAATTCACCTGGGCGAAAATTCATTCTTTTTCCAGGCAAAAATCCATCACTTATCTTCTCAGACTTCCAGGGCTGATAATGCTGTAATTTATATTAACCGAAAAGATATACCCGATTTCCTGGTTATTCTGAAGAAGCTGGTTTTGAAGTTTCCGCATTATATGGAGGATATGACTCCTTTTTTTTTGTTGAAGATCGGCCCCGGAATAGGGTTTGGAGAAAACCCGCAAGACCCGTCAGAGAGTTTTGGTTCCTACAGATGTCGCCAGATAATCCACTTAATGGAAGCTAAGCCTGCCTGTCGTGTTTCTGAGATCCTGCTAAGCCTTAAACATAAAGGTTTTGATATAGAAAAATTCTATCTGAATCCTTTTTCTCCGCATAGTTACGATTTTTCAGGCCTGGATTGAGAATGCGACACCTACCGTTTTTAACCTTTTTGAAATATTCTGAAGGCCCATCCCTTTCGTGCTTGTCGTAGCCGGAAATGAAGAGCCGTTATCCTCATAATACAGGACAGGCCGCCTCCCTTTTTTCTCAAGATGAATTTTTATCCGGTTTCCATCAGAATGTTTAATGGCATTAGTGCAGAGCTCCATAATGACCAGGTAGATTTCATATTCCGAATTTTTAGGAAAGCGGAATACCGGGTCAATCTGAATCTGAAAATCTATTTTTTCATTCAGGTTAAGCGTTTCTTCCAGCTTTTTGCAGGCATCAATAAGGCTGTTTTCAAGAATTACGTTTGGTAACAGATCGTGTGAAATATTTCTTACTTCAGAGTACCCGTTTTCAATCCCCCCCTTTACTTTTAGCAGGATTTCCTTGTTCCGGCCCTCTATACGCTCAAAGTCCAATGCCATGAAATTCCATCGCAATGCCGTAAAAATACCTCCGAGATTATCGTGTAATACAGAGGCTAACCGTGTACGCTCAATAGTTTTACCTTTTAAAATGGAATCTGCCAACTCATCGTTCAGCTGCGATAGCTGAATATTAGCGCTGTTAAGTGCATACGTTCTTTCCTGTACCTTCGTTTCCAGGTCGCTGTTTAATACCTCCAGCCTGGTGTTTATATCCTGAATCTCCTCTTTCTGCCTGGTAATCAGTGTATTTTTATGAATAATTTTTCGGTAGAGATAAAAGAGGCCCGAGATAAACAGGAGTAAAAGTGAAACCCCGATAAACAGAAAGATATTTTTCTTCCTTTCAATTTGTAATTTTAGTTCCTGCAGCTGGTTAGCAGCGACCTGTTGTTCAAATTCATACCCGTATTTCGCCGATTGCAGCTTTAGTTCCAGATCCTGCTCATTCAATAACCTCTCCAGCTTCAACAGTTCAGACTGGCTTTGGAAAGCCGATTCCGTGTCATTTAAGGCCAGGTTAGCAGAGGTCAGTAAAGATTGAATTTCGTGCTGAAGTTTTTTATTTTCTATTTTGAGCGCGTGCCTGAGCGATTTTAATAAATAAGTGTGGGCCATCTCCCAATCTTCCTTATGAATGTAAACTTTGGCATAATTCAGGTCTATCTGGGCATTAATACCTGCATTATTGTAAGCATACAATACCTCATTGCATTTGTTTAGTTCCTGCAATGCCTGGTCAGGGAGATTTCGGGCCAAAAAAATTTCGGCCATATTCCCATGAAAATACGCTACCCCTGTTTTCACTCCAAGATCGGAATACAACCTGTAGGACTTATTAAAATAGGTTTCGGCAGAGTCGAGATCATGATTGTAAAAAAACGCAAGGCCCAGGTTATTGTATAAAAGCGCCAGGTCTTGCGGGCGATTTACCTTTTGTATATACACCGCAGCTTTTTTATAGTTTTCGATGGCCTTATCAATCTTGTTCTGTTGTCTGAAATTAATAGCCAGGTTATGATAAATCTCAAACAGGAAGTAATTTGACCTTACTTTTTCTGCATATTTTAAAGCTTCATAAGAGTAAAAGTTACTGTTAAAGTAATTCGATTTAAACGATTCAATCTGAGCCTTTACACAGTTTTTGACAAGTAAGTTCAAATTATCTTCTTCATAGGCAAAACTATTATGGAGCTCTTCCGCCCGCGGAATATTATTCTCTTCGGAAAGAATGTGGAGAACTTTTCTGTACATGGCTAATAAAGCCTGCATTTCTCGCTTATCCACACTTTCACCGGGAGCAAGTATTACTAATAAAATGAAAATACCGTTAACGAAAGGCATCATTGTTACACAGTCAGGACGGTTTAAGGTTCTCTGGTATAAATATAATTCACAAATAGAATAGATTTTGGCAAGGGGCGTAGAAAAGTCATTTCTTACAACCAGAAACAGGCTAACAAGGTCGCTCTGCCCTGGTAGGGTGTGATTCATGCCCCACCACCGCCTGCCCAACTAAAAATACCGCCTACCCGGTATTGAGTCAAGTCGTTGAAAGTGTGAATTTTGTATCGACCTCTGAAATAAACCCTAAAACTATGAATCATATACAGCTCCTTCTCCAAACGATACCTCCATGAAAGCGTAAATAAACGGTACCGCATTCCTCTTTGGGAAATGGTAGGCCGGACTATCCCGAAAAAGCGGCTGAATACGGAGAGTAGGGATTATATATTAATGATTATAATTATGAAACATTTTTTCCCTTTTACGACATTCTTTTTTTTGTCTCTTAATCTTTTAGCTCAATACGGAGGTACTGCCTCCGTGCGAATTGAGAATTCAGATGGGGAGGAAGAGTACATTAATGTAGTATACGACATTCCATACACATTAGGAATAAGGGGAGAGAGCCGTTCAAAAGTAGAAGAGAGCTTAGAACGTGAAATCAAATCAAAGGTGGGGTATAGCGGAAAGATGAAGAGCTCCATTAGTTTTAATGTTTTTGAGGTTGGAGAACGCTCAGGCCGTTCAGGCCGGGCATCTGTAAAAGTAATTAACAAAGATGGGAAAACCCGGTATATCAATGTATCAGAAGCTGGCCGCCCTTTTGGTAATAATAGAAATGATTTAGCGAAAACCCTATTTGACAACATAAAGTATGAAATGGAGTACGGTGAGCGATTTTACGGATCTATACAGTACACCCTGAATTGAAAAACGCTAATCTGAAAAACGTTATGAAAAAATCAATATTTCTATTCGCATTTCTGGGGGTACTGTTTGCTAATGATGCAAAGGCACAACTTAAAATGTATAGTTTAACCAAAGTTTGCTATAAAAACTACGATAGAGAAATGAGTGCTTGGACAGATTGGTCTGAATGGTATGAGGCCGGTTATTGGAAAGACTATGCATATAATGTGGCAGCTTTTGACTCCCACGATTGGACATTATCTGTATCTCCCTCAGCGCTTAGAATTACAAAACTAAACCAAGCTTTTTTTAATGATTCTCATTATGGAGAATATTCAGTTGAAATAATATCGGTAGGAGCTTCACAAGAGTCTGTATGGAAGTTTTGGAAAGTATGCACCATTACTAAAAAATGGGATCCGCTAAGGCAGCGATTAAATATTGATTCAAAAAATCTAAGTGAATCTATGAGCGGAACCGCCATTGTAAAATCAAACGATTTCACTTGGGATGAATTAATGTCCGGCAATGCCATTGGGGATATCTATATTGTTTACACTTGGGAAAACGGAGACCAAAACGTTGTAGGATACCGGATAGATAACCGCACTTTTGAAGAAATTGCTGATGCAGCAAAGGCTCGGCAAGCAAGAAGAGAAGAGTCTGATAGACGTAGTGAGGAAAGAAGTAGGCAAAGGCAAGAAGAACTACAAAAAAGCATTCGGGGAATCGGCCAAATTATTCAACAGCGTAAAAGAAATTAAATACTCATAAATTACAGATTAACTATGAAAAAGAAATTTAAACAAGCGTTTTTAGGTATTAGTATCGCATTGTGCCCATTTATTTTGCCTGGTTGTGATGAATTGGGAGAAGTCCTTTCAAACTATGGGAAGACAATAATATTTAATAAATACGAAATCTATGAAAGGTCTGGATCACCCAATATTTATGTTTGGGTCTTGAATAAAGACACAAAAAAATTTACGAAAATATATTTTAATGTGAACCTTTGGAAAGACGGAGTAATTAAGAAAAGTGTAGGTATGTGGTATGAATACGATATTATACCAAACCAAGAAGTTAGAGTAGGCGATATTTACCAAGGTTTTTTGTATCCATTAACAACGGCCGAGGCTCGTAGTTGTAGAATAGAATATTCAGATATAGTAGTTCAATATTAGCCTCTACTTTGCCACTACTGTAGTAGTCAGAACAAAATAATATCCAATGGCCTACAAAAACATCAAAATAAAAGACGGCATGGGCGGCAGTCGTAACGGCAAAAGTCGTTGGGAGAAAACCGGGGTGTTGAAGTTGCACAGTAAAACCCTGAGGCGGTGGTTGGACAAGCAGGCGGTGAAGGAGCAGCAGGAGGAGGGGGCTGAGTCCAAGGGGCGGGCGCACCTAGTGGCCGACAACAGCTGCACCCTTACCCACGGACTGCACCCAGTCGATAGGGTATTGCGCCCCTTCAGGGCTTGGAGCCCTGGTGTGCCACCGTTATCCGCCAGGGGCACCGCCCCTGCTTAGAGTATGATGCCCTTTCAGGGCATAGAGGAGCCACTACTACCTTAGGCCCCACGGCATAGCCTCTGTTTCCCTCAGTTATTCCCCCTCGCCCACCCCAGCCCCGAAGGGGCGTCATCCGTTAACGATGTGGCAAAGCCCATCGAGGAGGAGACGCAGGCATAAGGGACGATCTGCCGGGATATGGCGCAGCCCATCGAGGAGGGGCATCGTAACCCATCGGTGCCAAGCATGGCACCCACATAAACACCACGCCCCGGCTCTTACGAACCGGGGCGCTTATATAAACTATCCTAACCCACTAAGGATTATGAGTTTTGCTTCTTGATCACTTCATCAGCTATGTTCTGAGGAACAAAATCATAGTGAGAGAAGGTCATGTTAGCCGTAGCTCTACCTGAAGTGATAGTTCTCAGGTCAGTTACATAACCGAACAGTTCTGAAAGCGGAACATCGGCTTTGATCACCTGGGCACCGTTACGCGTATCCATTCCTTTCATCATACCTCTTCTCCTGTTCAGGTCACCGGTGATAGGACCGGTATACTCATCCGGTGAAAGTACTTCTACCGCCATGATCGGCTCAAGAAGTTTAGCGCCGGCCAGCTTACCTGCTTCTTTAAATCCTAAACGGGCTGCCATTTCAAAAGAGAAGGCATCGGAGTCAACATCGTGGAACGAACCGTGGAACAATCTCACTTTGAAGGAGTCTACCGGGTAGCCGGCCAGAGGACCGTTCTTCATGGCTTCGTCAAAACCTTTCTGGATAGAAGGAATGAATTCTCTCGGAATCACACCACCCACAATGTTGTTCACAAACTGAAGACCCGGCTTCACTTCGTTGGTATCTGCTTCCGGATCACGCGGACCGAATTCAAACACGATATCGGCAAATTTACCTTTACCACCGGTTTGTTTCTTATATACCTCGCGGTGCTCGATGGTTTTGGTGAAGGTTTCTTTGTAAGCCACCTGCGGAGCACCCTGGTTAACTTCTACCTTGAACTCACGACGCATCCGGTCGATGATGATTTCGAGGTGAAGCTCTCCCATACCTCTCATGATGGTCTGGCCGGTAGCCTCATCTGTATGTACCTGGAGGGTCGGGTCTTCTTCCACCAGCTTACCGATGGCTTTCGAGAAGTTATCCTGGTCAGCGGCTTTCTTAGGCTCAATGGCGTACCCGATAACCGGATCAGGGAATACCATGGATTCCAGCACCAGCGGGTGCTTCTCATCAGTAAGGGTATCCCCTGTTTTGATATCTTTGAAACCTACCACAGCAGCAATATCCCCGGCGTAAAGCTGGTCAATCTGGTTCTGCTTGTTGGCGTGCATCTGGAAGATCCGTGAAATACGCTCTTTGTTTCCTGAACGGTTGTTCAATACATACGAGCCCGATTCCAGGATACCGCGGTATGACCGTACAAAGCAAAGACGGCCCACGTACGGGTCAGTAGCAATCTTAAATCCAAGGGCTGCAAAAGGAGCAGTCGGATCAGCCGTGATCACCACTTCCTCGTCGGTTTTAGGGTTGGTACCCTTAATCCCTTTCCGGTCAAGCGGAGAAGGAAGCAATGCCATTACCATATCCAGCATGGCCTGAACACCTTTGTTTTTGAATGAAGAACCACACATCATCGGCACGATCTTCATATCAATCACAGCTGCTCTGAGGGCTGCCAGAATCTCATCTTCGGAAATAGAATTAGGATCTTCGAAGTATTTTTCCATCAGCGACTCATCGTATTCAGCCACTGCTTCAAGAAGCTTTTCTCTCCATTCAGCCACTTCTTCCAGCATATCGTCAGGAATAGGAACTTCTGTAAAGGTCATTCCTTTATCTTCTTCATTCCATACAATACCCCGGTTGTTGATCAGGTCTACCACGCCTTTGAAGTTTTCTTCAGAGCCGATAGGCAATTGAAGAGGCACGGCGTAAGAACCCAGCATTTCTTTCACCTGGTTAACCACGTTTAAGAAATCAGCTCCTGAACGGTCCATTTTATTAACGAAACCGATACGGGCCACGTTATAGTTATTGGCCAGGCGCCAGTTGGTTTCTGATTGCGGCTCCACACCATCCACGGCTGAGAATAAGAACACCAGGCCGTCTAATACTCTCAACGAACGGTTTACCTCCACGGTAAAGTCTACGTGACCTGGAGTATCGATAATGTTTACATGGTAATCATTGTCTCTGTACTTCCAACCCACAGTAACGGCAGCAGAAGTAATGGTAATACCTCTTTCCTGCTCCTGTTCCATCCAGTCGGTAGTAGCTCCACCCTCGTGAGTTTCACCCAGCTTGTGGTTAACCCCTGAATAATAAAGGATACGCTCAGTAGTTGTGGTCTTACCGGCATCAATGTGAGCCGCAATACCAATGTTTCTTGTAAATTTTAAATCGCGAGCCATTTAAATAGATATTAATGTTTTGGAGAACTTTTCTCCGGTATTTTTCGATAGAAACTTTTAATACTCTCTTTCGGGCTGCAAAATTAGATAAAAAATCTCTTTTGTTAAAAGAAATTCCTCATTTATAGTTTTTAGTGCTTCATTCCGGTTGCCGTATACCCCGAACCGGCACCCCCTCAACCCGGAACTTTTCTCACTTTCTCGCCCGCCCTTTCTTCTTTGCCGCTTTGGCTTTCCGCGTAACTGCCCTTTCTTTCTTTTCATGGAACGCACCGCCGAAAGTCGGGTCATCTTTTTTGCGCTGGTTATCGATGGCTTTGAGCATTTCCTGGTTTTCTTCAAACGGGGTTTCTTCTATTTTCACGCCCTGGGGAACTTCCAGCTCAGGAACCTGCGTACGGATCAGCGCCTCTATTCTGGCAAAGTGGTATTCTTCGTGCTTCAATATGAAGGTCCAGGCCACGCCCTCGGCCCGGGCACGACCGGTGCGGCCGATCCGGTGCACGTAGTCTTCGTAGATCAGCGGCACATCAAAGTTGATCACGTGGCTCACGCCCGAGACATCGATTCCACGGGCTGCCACATCTGTAGCCACCAGCACCTGCACTTCACCCGATTTGAAGTCTTCAATGGAATTGATCCGGGTATTTTGCCCTTTATTCGCATGCAGAACCCGGATATTCTTCGCCCCCACCACTTTCCGCTCCAGGAATTTAAATACGTTATCTGCCACGCCTTTCGTGCGGCAGAAGATAATGGCCCGCTGAATACCTGCATTTTCAAACAAATAGCCCAGGAGGTTGATCTTTGTTTTAAAGTTCGGCAACCGGTATACCGCCTGCTCTACCGTGGTAGCGGCCGTGGCCGACGGCGTGATCTCTATCTTCACCGGTGCCTCCAGGAATTCTTCTGAAAGGGCCTCCACCCGGGGTTGAAAGGTAGCAGAGAAAAGCAGGTTTTTCCGCTTTCTCGGGATCACCTCCAGTATTTTACGGATCTGGGGCATAAAGCCCATGTCCATCATTTTATCGGCCTCATCCAGCACTAGGTATTGCAGGCTTTTCACCCCGATCTCCCCCGCCAGGTACAGGTCCATGAACCGGCCGGGAGTAGCCACAATGATATCGACGCCCTTCTTCAGGTTTTCAATCTGTGTTTTCGGGCCCAGTCCTCCATAGAGAGCCACCATCCGGAGGTCGGTGTATTTGCCCAGCTCCACCGCCGCCTGGTGAATCTGCATCACCAGCTCACGGGTAGGCGCCAGCACCAGGGCCCGCATATGGCTCCCCTGTGCATATTTGATCTTCATCAGAAGCGGCAGCAGGTAGGCCGCTGTTTTACCGGTACCGGTTTGCGCAATGCCCAGCACATCATGGCCGGCCATCACCTGCGGGATGGCCTTTTCCTGGATAGCGGTAGGCTCGGTGTAACCCTGCTCTTCTACCGCCATAACCAATTGTTTATTAAGCCCTAAATCCTTGAAAGTCTTATCCATGCCGCAAAGTTACGGCATTATTGCGCACGCTCCTAAGCCCCCTCTAGTTTAAATATACCGGCCTTACCGTGTTTACACCCGGTCAAATAGCGTGAAAAAACGGGGGTATTTCCCGTTTTTTCACGGTGTGGAATGTTCTGCCGGCTTCTTAACTTTGTGGCGGAAGAATTTCCCCCTGGCAGGCATTGTAAGTAAACGATACTAATAGGGTTAATTGGTTTTGTGCCTACCAAATCCACCCGATTTGACAGGTTATGACCATTGGATGTTTCTCCAATGGTCATTTTCAATCTCCGCTGACAGTACCGGCCGTGGGCCCGGATGAAGCATTCAGCCTAATTTATTTTCCGTCTCGTTGGTCACCCAGGTAATTTTGGTGGTCAGGTACATCAATGCCGACAAGATCAGGAACAGTCCTATTGAGCCTACCAGCAGTGCATAATCTTCCAGCTGCATCAGCACAAAATTAAACCCGAAAAACAGGGTCAGGATACCGGCAAAGATCATGGCCGTAAGCGTACTTTTCGAGATGCTTCTTACAAACCAGGTAATGATACCATTGGTAGCGATAAAAGCGACCAGGTAGGCCGCATTAAAGCCAATCTGCTCGCTAAACGACAAAAGCAGCGTGTAAAAAATGACCAAAGCCGCCCCGATTAGTCCGTAATGAATAATGTGGAAGGGGGTTCGCCGCAGTATTTCCGTGAATATCAGCGCCAGGAATGCCAGGACAATGACCAATATCCCGTACTTAATGGTGCGGTCGGTTTGCTGGTACAGATCTACCCCGTCAGGGAAGGTTACTTTAACCACCGCCAGGGAAGGCTGAACAACGCCCTTCTGCCCCGAAGTTTCTTCCGGTAGCCCTACCTGCCGGCCGGTCCACTGCTGTGGAATGGCCCGGTCAAGGCTTTGAACAGACCAGCCGGCCCGGAAAAAATTATCTTTCACCGTACGTTCAACCGGGAGGTAGTCGCCGTCAAAGCCCGGGCTTCCCCAGTCTCCCTGGATGGTGATTTCATTTTCTCTTCCCAGCGGCACAATACCGGTAAAATCAGCACCGCGAACATTCAGCTGGACGACAAACGTACCGAGGGTTGTCTTTGCCTGCGATAAATCTACGGGAGCCGAAATGTCTCCTGCAAACAAAGACATCGATGAAGTGCTGGTTTCGGCTTTTTTTCCGTTCCATACCACTTCAGGAAAGGCGCTCAGTCCTTTAAGATCGGAAATACCCAGGATAAGCCTGGCTTTATCCCAGGCCACCGCTTCGGGTTTGATACCTTCCTTTTCCAGGTTCAGCTGCAGGAAATCGCCTTGCAGCCGGGTAACTGACGTGTATACCACCACCGAATAGATGCCCCGCCGCCGCGGTTCCGGCTTCACTTCCTGGTCGGCCTGAAGCTTATTGGGCAGCAAATGGAGGTAGCTGGTCTGGTACGTAACCACGGTTTTAACCTGACCCGCCTCGTTGACTTTGCTGATCATCTCCTTTTCATAAGGAATGACCATCACCGGTCCTGATATCTCCTGGCTTTTTCCCCATTTGGAGGTAATCTCCCGGCCCGCTTCCTGTTTCCGGCCGCTACGCTCATAGACCAGGTTCGAGATCATGACCAGGGGAATCAGCAGTATCAGGCCCAACACGGCAACGAACAGGATTTTCAGGAAGCTGATTCCAGCCACAACTCTTTTTTCCGTTTTCATAAAGTACTCTGTTTTTGAAAGTGAAAAATTAAAAAATTTAATTGCCGCTGTTAATAAATTTCTCCAGCGCCGCCAGGTGATCCCGGAAAGCCTTCTGCCCGTTTCCTGTACTCCGGTAGCGTGTATTGGGCTTCCGGTCAATAAACGACTTGATGACCTCGATATACCCGGCTTTTTCCAGCGCCTTCAGGTTAGAAGCCAGGTTGCCGTCAGTGATATCCAGCAGCTCCTTGAGCGCATTAAAGTCATAATCTTCATTGACCACCAGCACACTCATGATCTGCAACCGTATCCGGTTTTCCAGGACTTTGTCGTATAAGGATAAATCCAGCTTCACGCTCCGTATTTTTTTATGATGACCGCTCCGTAAAGTATATGAAGCACGCCGAATCCCAAAGCAAAAAACAGCAGGCCATAAGGCATATATTCGTAGGCCAGCAGCCCCAGGATAACCTGCAAAACTCCGAAAACCCGTAATTCTTTAAACGAAACGCGACTGCCCGAATACAGTGCCAGGCCGTAAAATACCAGGAAACAGGGGGCCAGAACATAGTAATACCCTTTCATCAGCGATATCACCGCTATAGCCCCGCCCGTTAACAGGGGCGCGGCCACAGAAACCAGCAGGATCCTGCTGGCCGGGTTCCAGGCCGACTGCCCGGCCTTTTCCGCCTTCTTTAGAGCCAGGTAAACGCCGGTGGCCACCGAAAGCAGCAACAGCGCCACGCCGGTGGCTACCATGGTGCCTACCGGATCAGCCGAATCCATAAACAATATCTCCGCGCGGTCACCCCCACCGAAAACCAGCCAATGGATCTTTAATTTCCAGCCCAGAAAGGCTACGGCCACAAGCGTATACACCCCTGCCAGAATACCCGAAAGGCCGCTGATGGAAATAAATTTGGTGGATTTCTCCATCAATGACCGGATATGGCTCAGGTCTTTCAACACATCACTTTGATCCATTGCAAAGTACTTTTTTTATCAAAGTTAAGAAGAGCCGGTATATTATCCAAATATACCGGCAAAAACAATTTTTAACGCAGCCGGGCCGGCTTCATTTCCGAGAATTTTAACGTGCCAATAACCAATATATCCGGCGCCGTAATCGTTATCTTTGAATAGGGCTCTCCGGGGAAAAAGATATCGGTCATGGCATTCAGGCCGTCATCTGCAAACAGCTCTACCGATGCCACGTCGGCCACCAGCCGCAGGTTAATCCGGTTCCCCCCGGCCAGCCTCGGAGCCGTATGCACTTTACCGAAACCCGGCTCAAACCCTGTATTGCCCGAGCGGGTACGGTCTATATAATACCGGTTTGAAGCCTTGTCGTATCCTATTATAAGCTCCTCACCTTTTGAATTGCCCAATGAAATGCTAAAATTCTCTGCCGGCACATCGCGAAGCTCCAGGTCAGACAGGCCGCGGCCCCCTGAAGTCACCGTGTAGCTTCTGTCAATCGTAACCTTATTCAAAACCTCTGCCCGGCCCGACAGGCCCCCCACTTCTTTCACCGGAGTGGAGGTCAGGTACAGGCGGTTGCCCGCAGATTTCAGACCCAGCTCTCTCGGCAAGGTCATGGCGCTCCTGAATTTTTCAGTAGGAACGGCCTGCGCATATTGCCAGTTGCTCATCCAGCCCATCAGGATCGTCCTGTTTCCGGTATTTGAAAATGTCACACCGGCGTAATTGTCGGTGCCCAGGTCGAGCCAGCGAACCAGGGAATCGGCCGGCGAGAATGCATGACCATCAAATTCACCCAGGAAGTACTGGGTACCCGAACCGCCGTTAGGCGCCCCCGGGTTAATGCTGACCAGCAGAGCCCACACTTCTTTCCCCTCATGATCCAGCCGGAGAAGATCGGGGCATTCCCATACTCCGCCGTGTGCCCCCAGGGTCTCGCCGAATTCACTCTCTTTATGCCATTCTTTTAAATCGGAAGAGGAATAAAACGTAATGCGGTCTTTGGTTGCCAGGGTCATGATCCATTTTTTTAAAGGCTCATACCACATCACTTTGGGATCTCTGAAATCTACAATCCCCGGGTTTTTCACCACCGGGTTCCCTGCGTATTTTACCCAGCTTTTCCCGTTATCCAGACTGTAGGCAATGCTCTGGGTCTGGTAGTCGGTGCGTTTATCCCGCTCGCCTGCCGGATCGTGATTCGTATAAACGGCCACTACCGGAACCTGCCCGTCTTTGCCAAAACCGCTGGTATTGTGAATATCTACCACCGCGCTTCCTGAAAATATATACCCCAGGCTGTCGGGATACAGGGCTATAGGCTCTTCTTTCCAGTTAATCATATCCGGGCTGGTGGCATGCCCCCAGTGCATGGGCCCCCAGTGGGTTGCCTCCGGGTAATGCTGGAAAAAGAGATGGTATACGCCGTCGTGATAGTACATCCCGTTAGGATCGTTCATCCAGTTGGAGCGGGGTGAAAAATGAAAAGCCGGACGATGCGCCTCGGTAGCCGGGTGGCTGCAGCCGGCCACAGCCATACCGCAGATCACAATGATCGCTTGCTTAAAACAGAATAAACGCATATCTGAAATTAATTTTTACTTTTTTGCTTCCATCCGCTTCTCCGGCATGGCCTTACTCAGGGCCATTCCACGGCGCCGGGCTTTCACCGGATACACACGGTCTCAACAGTGCCCGGAGTAACCTGAGCTCTATCTTTCTTTCTTAGTTTAACTCCCATGTCATTTCATCGGTCAGGATCTCCGCCCCGTTCTTCGCCCGGGCCTCGATCCGGTTTGTGCCTTTTTGCAGCTCTACATTTTCAGCTACCCGGTGCTTGTCATTCACTCCCTGCTTCAGCACGCAGGGCTTCCCGTTGACCAGCAGCTGAACATCTTTTACATTTGAAAAAAACTGTATCCGGGTCACCGGGTTTGTTCTCTGATTGTCCCGCCGGTTGGCCAGGTATACCATGGGTTCCGGGTTCCAGTTGGCCTTGTACCAGTAAAAGGCATCTTTTTTCTGCCGGCGGTCAAACGTCACCAGGCCTTTCAGGTTACGGGCATTGACCCCGCCCCTGTTCCATGCCGGCACGGCAAATTCAAACATGCACCACACATACGAGGCCGCTATGATCGGGTTCTTTTCTATGATGGCCCATTGCTGAATATGGGTTTCGGTCTGGTAATTTTCCGGGAACGACTGGCCACGAACCACGTTATCCGGCATCCTGACTTCTTCCCGGCCTATATCCCTGTTTCCGTCTGCACCGTATTCGGAAAGGATAATTTTGTATTCCGGGAAATCTTTCCGGACTGATCTGGCCCAGGGTTCCAGGTCTTCGATCTTCCCGCCGTACCAGCCGAAATAGTGGTTGATTCCCTGGATATCGGTGTTCAGGTTTTCCTGGCGGTCTACCTGGTTATACCCTGAAACCGCCACGGTCATCCGGTCGGGGTCCAGGGTTTTGGCGATATCGTTCAGCTCCCTTGTCAGCACAGGCACCTGCTCGTCGGCCGTTGCAGCGTACACCTCGTTATGCATGCCCCACACGTAGATGGAGGGGTGGTTAAAGTTCTGCTTTACCAGTTCAGTCAACTGCTGCTTTGCATTGTCGTTCTCATAGTAGGAAACCCGGTTGACAAACGGGATTTCAGCCCATACCAGGAAACCGATGGAGTCGGCCAGGGCGTAAACATCCGGCGATTGCTGGTAATGGGCAAAACGAATGGTCGTAGCACCCATTTCCCTGATCATCTGCAGGTCGCGGCGGTGATCTTCAAAAGACAAGGCAGAGCCTTTGCCCCGGAGGTCCTGGTGGCGGCATACGCCGTACATCGGGTAGTGCCTGCCGTTCAGGAAGAATCCTTTACCGGGAATAACCTCTACCGTGCGCAGGCCCAGTGGCTGAACCACCTCGTCCAGCACCCGGCTGCCCGAAACCAGCCTGGCCGAAAGCGAATAAAGGTAGGGGTCCCGTACCCCGTCCCAGAGCCGAGGGTTTTTCAGGGTAAGGGTTTCATTCACATACGTTACTCCCTGGGCAGCTATTCTTACGGCTTTCTTCTGCCCGGCCACGGTTCTGCCCGTATGATCTTTAATTTCAATAAGCAGATCGGCGTTCTGCGCGGTTTTCTCTTTGGTTTCCAGCTTGGCTTTTACCTGTACACCGGCACCGGCTGCCGACACATTTTCCTGGCGAATGAACAGGCCGGGAGAAGCATTGTCGGTCACCACAAACCCGGTTTTCTGGGTGGTGATCAAATGAACGGGCCGGTAAATTCCGCCATACACCGGGAAGAGGAAATGGTTGATGGGAATGACGTCGCGGCGGCTTTTATTGTCAGCAATGACAACAACGGTATTTTCTTTGCCGTACTGAACCGAGTTCGTAATTTCAAATACAAACTGCCCAAAGGCCCCTTTGTGCTCCCCGATATAATTGTTGTTGATGTACACCTTTGCCACCGCCCCTACCCCTTCAAATTTCAGGAACAGGCGCTGCCGGTCTTTCCCGTCCGGATCAACCGAAAACGTTTTCCTGTAAATACCCTTCCCTTCAAAGAAATTCCTGTCTTTCTGCATGTCTTCGCTGTTCCAGGTATGGGGCAGCGTAACGTTTTCCCACACCTCGGGGGCCGTCCACTGGTTCTGGGCGTCGAAGTACTTTGCCCCGTTGTCAAAATCGGCAAAAAAAGTGCTGTTATTCACTTTGAAAAACTGCCACCCCGTGTTAAACGACTCTACCGTACGCGACTGGGCCATTGCATGAACAGCAAGGGCCAGCACCAGCAGAACGGTGCTCCCGGACTGCTGCAAAAGAGATCTGAGAAAGGCATAGCTGGGTATTGAACGGATGCTCATGATAAAAATCGGTTTCCTTGAAAAGGTAAATTTAATCATTTGCGGCAGAAGACAAGCATTTACAGGATAATGTGAAACGGCCATACCGTTAAACACCTGGTAATAAGCCTGCATATACCCCCAGCTCATTAGAACGGCCGGGTTGCCCCTTTTACCGCACCGGGGGTAAAAAAGCCAGGCTTTGTACACAAGCAAGATATTACTTTTTTAAGTTTCGTTCACCTGCCTTTTACCGGTTATACCGGGGCCAAACTCCTTGCTTCAGCATAACGGATTTCCTCCAAAACAGGCGTCAATGCCGGCCCGTTGCTGTCGGATATCGTTTCAGGCCGTATTTGCCCGGCTAAAGAACATCCGGAAAAATGGGCGCTCATTGCCCGGATCTGCACCTGGCGGGCACTCTGTTTTTTGTACTTTCCCAATAATCTGTTGCAATTCTAAGTCAATCCTTAAATTTTTCTGCTTTTTTCTTTGATAATCCTCCCTGCATATATAGACTTGTAGAGTGCAAATTACAAAATCAGCGAATATTCGCTGATAGCGAAAACAACAAAAAAGTGGCAGAAGAACTGAACAGATACAGCAAAACACTCACGCAGGAAGTCAGCAACCCTGCGGCCCAGGCCATGCTTTATGCAATAGGCCTGAAAGAAGAAGACATGCGCAAGCCGCAGATCGGTATTGCCAGCACGGGGTACGAAGGAAACCCCTGTAACATTCACCTGAACGGGCTGTCGGTGCACGTCAAGAAAGGTATCCAGGCCAACGATATGGTGGGCCTGATCTTTCACACCATCGGTGTGTCTGACGGCATGACCAACGGGAACGACGGCATGAGCTATTCGCTTCCCAGTCGCGACATCATTGCCGACTCGATTGAAAACGTAGTTTCGGCCCAGTGGTATGACGGCGTGATCACCGTGGTAGGCTGCGATAAAAACATGCCGGGTGCCGTTATGGCCATGGCCCGCCTGAACCGCCCCGCCATCATGGTATACGGCGGTACGGTGCGCTCAGGCGCGTACAAAGGCCGGAAATTAGATATCGTATCGGCTTTTGAGGCCTACGGCAAGAAGATCAATAACGCCATTTCTGACGAAGATTACCTGGGGGTTATCCAGAATTCCATCCCCGGGCAGGGCGCCTGCGGCGGTATGTATACGGCCAATACCATGGCGTCGTCCCTGGAGGCCCTGGGACTTACCCTTCCGGACACCTCGTCTTACCCGGCTACCCACGAGGGCAAAATAGCCGAGTGCCTGGCCATAGGGGCCGCCATGAAAAATCTCCTGGAGAAGAATATCTGCCCAAGAGATATTATCACCCGGAAGTCAATAGAAAACGCGCTCACCATTGTGATGGCCCTGGGCGGCTCTACCAACGCCGTGCTGCATTACCTGGCCATTGCCCATGCCGCTGACGTGCCGCTGACCTATAAAGACATCCAGGATATCTCCGACAGAACACCGCTGATCGCCGATTTCCGGCCTTCGGGCAAGTATTATATGGACGAGGTGCTGGCCATTGGCGGGGTACCGGCCATCATGAAATACCTGCTGAAGAAGGGTTATATTCACGGTGACTGCCTGACCATCTCCGGTAAAACAGTGGCTGAAAACCTGGAGAACGTGCCGGATCTTGACTTTGAAACCCAGGACATGGTACACTCGCTTGAAAACCCGATCAAGAAAACCGGCCATATCCAGATCCTGTACGGGAACCTGGCCGAGCGGGGTGGCGTGGCCAAGATCACGGGTAAGGAAGGACTGAAATTTGAAGGCCTGGCCAAGGTATGTGACAAAGAAGAAGAAATGCTGGAGGCCATTGCCAAAGGCGAGATCAGGGAAGGCCAGGTGATCGTGATCCGTTACGAAGGCCCGAGAGGTGGCCCCGGCATGCCTGAAATGCTGAAGCCTACTTCAGCGGTGATGGGAGCCGGGCTGGGTGATAAAGTGGCCCTGATCACTGACGGGCGCTTCTCCGGCGGTACCCACGGTTTTGTGGTCGGTCATATTGCGCCCGAAGCGTACGAAGGCGGCACCATTGCCCTGGTGAAAGACGGCGATAAGATCACCATTGATGCCGAAACCCGGGAGCTGACCCTCCACGTTTCTGACGAAGAGCTGGCCGAACGCCGCAAAAGCTGGAAGCCGCTGACCCCGCCTTTCATTGAAAAAGGGGTACTGAGAAAATATTACAAGAATGTATCTGCAGCTGATGAAGGCTGTGTAACCGATAAGTAAATAATAGCCATAAGCTTTCAGCTTTCAGCCTGTAAACGGGCTGGCTGATAGCTGAAGGCTGATAGCTGAATAAAAATATGAAAACAAGCGAAGAAACAGAAATCCTGGAAGCTGTGGAAACGGCTAAATTTCTTTCCGGCGGACAAGCCCTGATGGAGTCATTCCTTCAGGAAGGGGTAGACCTGATTTTCGGATACCCGGGCGGAGCCATCATGCCTATCTACGATGCGCTCTACGACTACACCGACAGGATCAACCATGTCCTGGTACGACACGAACAGGGAGCCGGCCATGCCGCGGAAGGCTATGCCCGGACCAGTGGAAAAGTAGGGGTCTGCATGGTGACTTCCGGACCGGGAGCTACCAACCTGGTAACCCCCATAGCCGATGCCATCATTGACTGTACTCCGCTTGTAGCCATTACAGGCCAGGTATTTTCGGGTTTGCTGGGCACCGATGCCTTCCAGGAAACCGACGTGATCGGTGTAACCATGCCTATCTGCAAATGGAATTACCAGGTGACCGATCCCGATGAGATCCCGGAAGTGATGGCCAAGGCCTTCTTCATTGCCAGCTCAGGCAAGCCCGGGCCGGTGCTCATTGACATCACCAAAGATGCCCAGGTAAACGCCATGACCCGGCCTTTTACCTATAAAAAAGTAGAAAAGCTGATTTCGTACAGCCCGCGGGTTACGCCCAAGGCCGACCAGCTCGAAAAAGCGGCTGAGCTCATCAATAAGGCGAAAAAACCGTATATCCTGTTCGGGCACGGCGTGCTGATCTCCCAGGCTATGGAAGAGCTCAAAGCCTTCGTGGAAAAGACTGACATCCCCTGTGCCAGCACGCTGCTGGGCATTTCGGGTATCCCGGTTGACCACCCGAACTATATGGGCTGGCTGGGCATGCACGGCATGTACGCCCCCAATGTGATGACCGATAAGTGCGATGTGGTCATTGCCATCGGCATGCGTTTTGACGACCGGGTAACCGGTGACGCCAGCCTCTTTGTAAAACAGGCCAAAATTGTTCATATCGAGATTGACCCGGCCGAGATCAATAAGATCAAATATGCCGATGCCCCGGTAGTAGGTGATGCAAAAGAAACCTTAAAGCTGCTGTTGCCCCTGGTAAAAGAAAGAGATTTTTCAGCCTGGAAAAATGAATTCAGGAAGCTGGAGGCACCGGAAAAAGAGCTCGTTACCGACCGCGACCTGCAGGCAACAGGCCAGATCAAAATGGCTGAAGTGGTGAAAATGGTTTCGGAAAAAACCAAAGGTGAAGCCTGTATCGTGGTAGACGTAGGCCAGCACCAGATGGTTTCAGCGCGGTATTACGACTACAAGAAACCCCATTCGTATATTGCTTCAGGAGGCCTGGGTACCATGGGCTTTGCCATTCCGGCAGCCCTGGGTGCCAAGTTCGGTGCTCCTGACCGGCAGGTAGTGGCGTTTATCGGCGACGGTTGCTTCCAGATGACCATCCAGGAGCTGGGCACCATTGCCCAGTCGGGTCTGCCGGTGAAGCTGATCATCCTGAACAACAATTTCCTGGGAATGGTACGCCAGTGGCAGCAGCTTTTCTTTGAGAGAAGATATTCGTTTGTGGAGCTGCAAAACCCTGATTTTATCACCATCTCCAAAGGTTTCGGGCTCGAAGCCAACCGCGTTACCGAGCGGGAGTACCTGAGCACGGCATTAGACGAGATGCTGGCTTCTGACAAAGCCTTTGTGCTGGAAGTGGTCGTGGAAAAAGAAGAAAATGTATTCCCCATGGTTCCGGCAGGTACCAGTGTATCTGAAATCCGGCTAAAATAAAAAAATTATGACGCAATATACGATATGTGTTTACGGTGAAAATGCAGTAGGCCTTTTGAACAAAATCACCATTATTTTCACCCGCAGGCGGATCAACATCGACTCCCTGACCGTGTCAGAAACGGTCAGAAAAGGAGTATCCCGGTTTACTATCGTGATCAAGCACGAAAAACGGGAAGAAGTGGAAAAGCTGGTACGCCAGATCCGGAAAGTAGTGGAAGTGATGGCGGTTTTCGGCTACCTGAACCACGATATTGTTTACAACGAGATCGCCCTGTTTAAAGTGCCTACACCGGCCAACGCCAAGCCTATTGACATAGACACGATCAACAAGGTTTACAAGGCCTGGGTGGTGTACTGGGAGCTGGATTACGTGGTGATTGAAAAAACCGGTACCGAAGAAGAGATATTCGAGTTCTTCCGGTACCTGAAACCGCACGGTATAACCGAGTTTGTCCGCTCGGGCCGCGTGGCAGTGGGTAAAACCCCGCAGGGGCTGGTAGAGTATCTTCCGGAAGAAATGGAATGGGAATACGCAGTATAAAATCATTTAAGAATTAATAAACGAAAAATCAAAAAATGGCAAAATTAAATTTTGGCGGTGTAGAAGAAGAAGTAGTAACCCGCGAGGAGTTTCCGTTGGAAAAAGCAAGAGAAGTGCTGGCCGGAGAAACCATCGCCGTGATCGGATACGGCGTTCAGGGACCCGGACAGGCGCTGAACATGAGAGATAACGGGCTTAACGTAATTGTTGGTCAGCGTAAAGGGAAAACCTACGACAAGGCAGTTGCTGACGGCTGGGTGCCCGGCGAAACGCTTTTCGAGATCGAAGAAGCCCTTTCCAAAGGTACCATTATCTGTTACCTGCTTTCTGACGCCGCTCAGATCGAACTTTGGCCTACCGTTAAGAAATACCTGACCGCCGGTAAGTCGCTCTACTTCTCGCACGGATTTGGTATTACCTACAAAGAGAAAACCGGTATCGTGCCTCCGGCCGATGTAGATGTTTTCCTGGCGGCTCCCAAAGGCTCAGGTACCTCCCTGCGCAGGCTGTTTGTAGAGGGTAAAGGACTGAACTCTTCTTTCGCCATTTACCAGGATGCATCAGGCAAGGCAAGAGAAAAATGTATTGCCATGGCTATCGGTGTAGGTTCAGGCTACCTGTTTGAAACCGATTTCTACAAAGAGGTAACTTCTGACCTGACCGGTGAAAGAGGTACCCTTATGGGTGCTATCCAGGGGATCTTTGCTGCCCAGTACGAAGTATTAAGGGCAAACGGTCACTCGCCTTCCGAAGCCTTCAACGAAACCGTGGAAGAGCTGACCCAGTCGCTGATGCCGCTGGTAGCTGAAAACGGTATGGACTGGATGTACGCCAACTGTTCTACTACCGCTCAGCGTGGTGCGCTTGACTGGTGGAAGCCTTTCCGTGATGCCACCAAGCCTGTTTTTGAAAAATTATACAACAGCGTTAAATCGCAGAATGAGGCCGCTATTTCTATTGAGCGTAACTCGCAGTCTGACTACCGGGAAAAACTGGAAAAAGAGCTGGCAGAGCTTCGTGATTCGGAAATGTGGCAGGCCGGTAAGACCGTACGCGGATTAAGACCTGAAAACAATTAATCCTGGTTCACAGTTGACAGAAAATCCCCGATATTTTTTATTTCGGGGATTTTTTTCTACGAATTTCTCGTAGATTTGTCGCATGAAAAAAATAGGATTTCTTTTCCTTTTAGTACCCTGCTGGGCCTGGGCCCAGGTAAAAGGAACAGTGGTATCTGAAACCACCCGTCAGCCTGTACCCTTTGCCAGTGTATTCATCAACAACTCTACGATAGGCACGACCACCGATGAGAACGGCCGTTTCAGCCTCTCCCGCCTGACGGCCGGAAAGCACGAGCTGGTGGTATCGGTACTCGGATTTGAAAAGCTGGCAACGGTGATCACCGTGCCGATGGAGCAGCCGCTGAACATCCGCCTGCGCGAAAAAAGCACGACTCTTGACCAGGTCACCGTGAAGGCATTTGATAAAGACGGCTGGGAAACCTGGGGATCGCTCTTTATTGAAAGCTTTATTGGCACTACTGCCAATGCCGGGCGTACGGATTTAAAGAACCCGAAAGACCTGCGGTTCAGGCACAACAAGCAGGACAACACCCTTGAAGTATTTGCCGTAGCTCCTTTAAAGATACAGAATAAGTCGCTCGGCTACGACATGGAATACCACCTCGAGCTGTTCCGCATTGATTTCAACAGCCATACCAACCTGTACGCCGGCTACCCGTTCTTTAAAGAAAACAAAAAAATCTCAAAAAGAAATATCAAAAACCGGGAGGAAACCTATGACGCCTCCCTGCTAAAGTTTATGCGCAGCCTGTATTACAACACCGTACAGGCTGACGGTTACAGCATCCGGAAAATGGTGGAGCTGCCCAACCTGGAGAAACAACGCATCAAAGCCCTGCGCGATAAGTATACGATCAAAGAGCAGGATGCTTCCGGCCGGTTGATCAGCGTTTCCGGGCCGGCTTATCCGCAGGAGATCTATACCGCCGACTCCCTCTCCTATTTCCGGAAAATACTGGGCCAGCCCGATTCAAAGTTCAGCCTTTACAAAGACACCATTCCCACCCGGCAGCTGGTGCTGACAGACGTCGCAGGCACCAAAAAGCTGTACTTCAGAGATTTTCTTTACGTGGTCAATACCCTGCACAAGGAAGACCCGCGCTACATCAGCTACAAAAATGAAAAGCGGGTGCCGGCGCCGCAGACGTCTTTCCTGCGCATGCTTGATGACATCAGCATAGAAATAGAGCCGAACGGGAATTATTTCCCTCCCCTGAATCTTTTCAGCGGCGATTACTGGGGCTGGTCAAATAAAATTGCCGACCTGCTGCCCCTGGATTATAAGCCCAGATCATCTACCCCGTAAATCTCGAAATTACTGAAGTCGATCCCGGTGAAGGCACCGGGGTAAAAGTCGCGGCTTAATGAGGGTACAACCGGCTCTTCTTCTTCTCCGAGCCGCGTCAGCAACGAAACCGGCGGCGGCGTTAAGTACTGGATACAAGACGTGGAGTCGCCCCTGAACTTAACAAAGTAGTATTTTTTTACCGGGAAATGGCCGGTTACCTTAAAATTGCACATGTTGACATGGGAGGGCATACCGCCCCAGTCGCCCGCATCAGTAGGATCAAATTCCAGCTGCTTCATCTCACCCGAAACCCCCTCCCTCAGGCGGTTCTCTTCCGTTAAAACAGCATCGAAAAGCGTACGGGCCGGCTTAAAGGAATAAATCCCCTCTTTTTCCAGGAATTCCTTCTTCTCCGAATTAATATAAAACGCCCGGGCAAAGTCTTCCCTGTACCCGCCCTCGTATACATTGTACGCCTCTGTTATCTGTTCCAGCTGCTGAAATTTAAGCCCTGTCTGCCCCTTGTAAAATCCGCCGCAGAAAAGCGCAACCAGAAATACGGTAACCAGGGCGCTCAGCCATTTAACGCTGCCAAACCGGCGCATCAGCGTGACAAAAAACAACAGGATGATCAAGGCGCCGTAGATTTTATACCGCGACTCCAGCACACTCACATACCCCTGCATCCAGTAATTGTACCTCAGCCCCACGATCAGGGCCAGCGAGATTGTGCAAAAGAGAAACAACAGCTTTTCAAAATCAAGCTTCCGGTTCCACGGGAGAAACAGGCGGTAAAAGGTATACCCGAAAATACCGGCCGTTACGGCGGCAATCACCGCCCAGGTATAGGGATTGCTGATCAGGTTAAAGATGCCTCCCATAGATAAAAAGTAAGCATATACCAGCTGAACGTTATACTTCACAATATTTTCAAAGACATTCAGCGACTTGCCTTCCCCGCTTCCTGCCACAATCATCCCCAGCTGGATAAGCAGGAGCAGCGCAGTCACCATACCCGCCTTCCGGTTCTCCTTGTTGACCAGGAAGCAGGCTACCACCAGCACATTGGCCACAATGCCGTTAATGCTGCCCAGCGGGGTGATCACAAAGATCAGGAAGAACAGGACACGGAGCAATACTCCCAGCCTGCCGTAATTGGCGGCAGCGTAGAAAAGAAATACCGAAAACGAAAACGAGAGCAGCTGATAGGCTCCCACATCGTTCCGGAAATACATTTCATAATGCACCAGGTTCAGCACCAGCAGGCTGACCCATGCCACCGGCAGGTATTCTTTTCTTGTATAAAAATGCAACACCAGGCAGGTAAAAAATACGGCCAGGAACAGGTTACACAACAGCAACATATGGCCGAAGTCCTGGTGGCCGTCAACACCACACTGGAACAAAACAATCAGGCGCATCAGTACCGGGTGGCTTTCATTCTCCGGCAGGATAATGGCAGCAAATTTATCGGGTGCGTTCAGGTAGTAATACAGGTAGCTGACAAAAACCCTGTAGTCATCTTTTAACGGGAAATTCCGGGCAATTTTTCCCAACTGCAGCAGATGGGTGAAAACAGGTACCAGTCCCAGTATAAGTATACCCGGAATTTTAATTTTCTTCATGGGTAATTACTTCGCCAGTTCCTGGATTTTCTGATGGATCATCACCTGGTTGGAGGCTATTTTTGAAAATCCTCTTACATCATCGCCTGACCAGGCGTTGTTCATTTCACCGTAGCTGCCGAACACATCCGACATGAGGTCATAAGCGGAACGTATGCCCAGCACCGTGAAATTATACGGGGCCAGCTTCACTCTTACCGTACCGGTTACCGTCTCCTGGCTGCTGGTGAAAAAGGCTTCGATATCGCGCAGAACTGGCTCATTGACGTGGCCTTCGTGCAGCAGCATACCGTACCACTCGGCCAGGTTCTGTTTCCAGTACTGCTGCCACTTGGTGAGCACATGCTTTTCAAGCAGGTGGTGCGCCTTGATAATGATCAGGGGTGCGGGTGCTTCAAAGCCCACCCGTCCTTTAATACCAATGATGGTGTCGCCCACGTGGGTGTCACGCCCGATAGCATACGGTGATGCCAGCTCATGTACCCGGCGGATGGCGTCTACCGGGTTCCTGAATTTCCGGTTGTTGACCGCTTTCAGCTCGCCCTTCACAAAATCAAGGGTGATTTCAGATGGCTTTTTCTTGGTGAGCTGCGTAGGGTATGCTTCTTCCGGAAGGGAATCCCACGAGTTAAGAGTCTCTTTTCCGCCCACTGAGGTTCCCCACAGGCCCTGGTTGATAGAGTAGGTAGATTTGTGCCACTCACGCTCCACCCCTTTCTTTTTCAGGTAATCAATCTCGGCCTCCCTGGATAACCGCAGGTCGCGGATCGGCGTAATGATCTCCGCGTCGGGAACAATGATCCGGAACGCCATATCGAAACGCACCTGGTCGTTACCGGCGCCGGTGCTTCCGTGAGCAATGGCATTCGCACCTATCGACCGGGCGTATTCAGCTACCGCCACGGCCTGGAATATCCGCTCTGCGCTGACCGAAAGCGGGTAAGTATTATTCTTCAGTACATTTCCGAAGATAAGAAAACGGATACATTCTTTATAGTATTTATCGGCTACGCGTGCCGTGTAGTGGGTTTTTACGCCCAGGTCATAGGCTTTTTTTTCAATATCTGCTATCTCCGCATCCGTGAATCCGCCGGTATCTACCAGCACGGAATGCACCTCCATGCCTTTGTCTTCATTTAAGTATTTTACACAAAAAGAGGTGTCCAAACCACCACTGAAAGCCAGTACTACCTTTTTCATCTGATCAAATTTTTCGCAAATGTAGACTTAAACTCGCTATAAAGTATAACAAAAGGCAGCATTATTTCCCGTATTTGGCGATATGTTCCCTGATCCGGGCTACCCGGTTGGCCGGGCTGGGGTGTGTGCTGTTAAAATCGTCTCTATCCATATCTCCGCCCGATGCCTCCGCCAGTATTTCCATCACCTCCACCATCGCCTGGGGGTTATATCCTGCATTAATCATATAATGTACACCAAACTCATCCGATTCCAGCTCATCGTCCCGCCCGTATTTCATCAGCTTCATATTGGCTACATACGAAGCGATCTGGCCGGCTCCCAGGTCGCCTGCAGAGGCTGTAGCTGCCCCGGCCAGTCCCTGGTAAAATTCGGTTTTGGCCATTTGCTCTGACGAGTGCCGGTGGATCACATGCCCGATCTCGTGCCCGAGTACTCCGGCCAGCTGGTCTTCCGACTTCAGCCGGCTCAGCAGTCCCACGGTAATAAACACCTGTCCGCCCGGCAGGGCAAACGCATTGACGGTCTGGCCGTCACGCAAAACATAAAAATTGAATTTGTACGGATTGGTGATGCCCCTGGCCGCCAGCTCTTCGTTAAAAACCCGTACCAGCTTGTTGCCTACCGCACTCACCTGGTTCTGCACCTGCTGATCGGGGTACAGGCCCCCGTATTCCTGTGCCATCCGGGGAGCCGACTGGAGACCCAGGGCTACCTCTTCTTCTGTTGAAAGGCTAACCTTCTGGTGCTCACCCGTTAACGGGTTCTCCTGCGATTTACCCATATAGCTGAAATAGGCTATTGCGGCCATCACCAGACCAATGATCAGCCGGAACTTTAAACCATTTCCCCTTTGCATAACCTTTACGATTTCGAATAATTTCCAAAGTAGGAAATAAATTTATGGAAATGCAATAAAAGAACCGATATTCTCCCATTTCGTCAGAAGGCCTCAATTTTTCCTGAAATATAATTTTTGATTTTCATCCAAACTCTCTATTTTTAGTTTCCAAGTGATCCGGGGCGGATCTTAAACCTTAAATTTTTACCTAATGACAGATGATGAACTCAGGAAGAGCGAACCTCTCCTGATGGATGACCCTACGCGTTTTGTAATATTCCCCATCAAGCACGATGATATATGGGAGTTCTATAAAAAAGCAGAGGCTTCCTTCTGGACAGCGGAAGAGCTTGACCTGTCACAGGACCATAAAGACTGGGCCTCCCTGAACGACGGGGAAAGGCATTTTATATCCCATGTACTGGCTTTCTTCGCCGCTTCTGACGGGATTGTCAACGAAAACCTGGCTGTAGGCTTCCTCTCCAATGTGCAGTATGCCGAAGCCAAATGTTTCTACGGTTTCCAGATCATGATTGAAAACATTCATGCAGAAACCTACTCCCTGCTGATTGATACCTATATCAAGGATACGGTTGAAAGGCAACGCATGCTTAACGCCATTGAGACAATCGATTGCGTAAAGAAGAAAGCGGAATGGGCTATCCGGTGGATCGAGCAGGGTTCGTTTATCGAGCGCCTCATTGCATTTGCCGCTGTAGAGGGCATTTTCTTCTCCGGGTCGTTCTGCTCTATTTTCTGGTTGAAGAAACGCGGGCTGATGCCGGGACTTACCTTCTCTAATGAGCTGATCTCACGCGATGAAGGCCTTCACCGCGACTTTGCCTGCCTGCTGTATACCCAACATATTATCAATAAGCTGCCCGAAGAGCAGGTATATACCATCATTAAAGATGCCGTAGAGATTGAGAAGGAGTTCGTGTCAGACGCCCTCCCGGTGTCGCTGATCGGCATGAATGCTCCCCAGATGTGCCAGTACATTGAGTTTGTGGCAGATCACCTGCTGGAATCGCTTAACCTTCAGAAGGTATACAATGCCACCAACCCGTTTGACTTCATGGACCTGATCTCGCTGCAGGGGAAAACCAATTTCTTCGAAAAACGGGTAGGAGAATACCAGAAGGCCGGCGTTACTGCCGACAAAGAGAAAATGAATTTCTCACTGGACGAAGATTTTTAATTCCGTTAAGCCCCGAAGGGGCGCAATACCATAACGTAACCTTGAAGGGGCGTAATATAATCGTCACCCCTTCAGGGTTTACAACCCGGGCCCGAAGGCCCGATCCATTACCGATCTATCCACCCAAACAACACCACACCAATGGGACAATCACTCGTAAAAAACTACATCCACATCGTATTCAGTACCAAATACCGTGCACCGCTGATCCATCCGCCTGTCGAGGAAGAGCTACATGCCTACCTGGGCGGGATCTGTAACCGGCTCGGATGCCCGGTTATAAAAGTAGGCGGCTACACCGACCACATCCATATTCTCTGCATGCTGTCTAAAAAAATAGCCCTGATGAAACTCCTGGAAGAATTAAAGTCGCATTCATCCAAATGGATTAAAACCAGGGGGCCGGAGTATAAAAACTTCTATTGGCAGGGTGGTTACGGGGCATTTTCAGTGAATCCGTCCCAGGTAGATATCGTGATCCGGTATATCGCTAATCAGCACAAGCACCACAGCAAAAAAGATTTTAAGAACGAATATCGCGTATTCCTTAAAAAATACAACGTAGAATATGATGAGCGATATGTCTGGGAATAATGCAACCGCACCCCTAAGCCCCGAAGGGGCGCTATACATCAACATAGCCCTGAAGGGGCGCTATACACTAGCCCCGAAGGGGCACGATACGTTATCGACGGGCGCAGCCCCTCGATGCCCCTCCCCTGAATATCCCGCCCTTTCAGGGCTCCCGGGCGGCCCCGGCGTTCGTGCATCAAAAACGAACGGGGCTGCGCCCCTGGCTGGGGTGTTGTGCCCTTTCAGGGCGAAGAACGTACCTCATAAGCGTATTGCATCTCTTACAGAACCCTATCTCCCTGACCCAGCCCCGAAGGGGCGCGATACATCAGACCCGAAGGGGCGCTATACATCAACATAGCCCTGAAGGGGCACAATACATCAGCGATACGTTATCGACGGGCGCAGCCCCTCGATGCCCCTCCCCTGAATATCCCGCCCCTTCAGGGCTCCCGGGCGGCCCCGGCGTTCGTGCATCAAAAACGAACGGGGCTGCGCCCCTGGCAGGGGTGTTGTACCCTTTCAGGGCAAAGAGTGTACCTCTTACTCAACTATCACTTACAATTAGCTATAATGTATTCGGCCTTATAGGTAATCAGGTCTGAGCCCGCATCATAACCCGTTGTGCCCGCCAGGCCATTGCCATCTGCAATTACCACACTGCCGTCACGCTTAAAGGTAACTTTTCCTGAATAGATCTTTCCTTCATAGAAAGCATTCAGAGAATATTCCACCCCCTCTACAACATAAATTCTTGCTTTCCCGTCCTGAAGATAAACATTGGTATAGCTGAGCGTGGCCGGGTTGTACAATCCAAACCAGCCGCTTGGCTTCAGCCGCAGGTTCTCGCCTTTACATATCGCTGCCAGGTCAATATCCACCGCCACCGTTTTAACCGGGTCAGGAATGGTAATATTTACAGGTATCACTTCCGTACAGGCGTCAAAAGTAGTTTGTGCAACGGTCTTTCCCGAAACTTTTTCTCTCACTTCCAGCCTGAGCTTATCGCCGGCATTGAGGTTACCGTTTCCCTGAATGATATTGGTTTGGTTACCGTTGGCCACATTAAAGTTGCCGTACCCCGAACCCATGAAATTACCCTGTGCGTCAAATAAAAACCCGGTATAGTTCCCCAGGTCTGCCTCTACATTGGAGCTGACCTTAAACACAGCATACTGGTTGCTGCACCTGTTATTGGCCAAAACCGCATAATTGATGCTCCAGTAGCTCAGGTGCGATATCTCAAACCGGCCTGCCAGCTGGCCTTTTTCATTTTTATATACAACGGCCTCTCCCTCTTCTTTCCATTGACCGGTAGCTGTTTCAAAGCTCCATACAGGTATACTGCTGCCTTCTTTTATGGCCTCGCCGGTCTGTGGATTTTTAACATGAGGGTCTATCGCCATGCTTACCTCAACCGGCTTCGAGAATTTTTTCACTTCTTTGCCGCCGGCCGTCATGTTAATGGCAGCAATACCTGCCGTTACAAAACGTACACTGCGGCTTTCTCCCGACTTCAGCTGTACGCTTGCCGGGGTAAGTCCGCCCGGAAAAGCAGCAAGCGACTGAATTTCTTCCGTGTCAAACATCAATACTTCTGCACTTACATTGGCAGCGCTGATGGTATTGCCTGCGGCATCCATTACTTTGGTATCGCTCTTAAAGCCTACAGAACCTACCTCCGTGCCGTTGTCCAGGAGCGTGATTTTACCCGATGATACCGGAACGGTCGCCTGGAGAGCCGTTACCCCTTCAGGCGGGTTTTTAACATGAACCATCGGCACTACAAACCGGGCAGGATCAGAACCGGTCAGCGAAAAAGTCTGGCTGGTGGTCAGGTAACCCGGAGCCGCCACCTCTATCGTAAAAGTTACCGGAGCAGACGGAGAAGCGGTAACTTCTTTCGCCAGTATCAGGGTCAGAACATTGCCCGCCACCTTATAGTTTTTTCCGCCGGCATCATCCAATATAGCAGCTGCCTTATCGCCCGTAATCTTCACGGTAACCTTGTCGGGCTGCGTGCTGCTTCCCGGATTGGCATCTGTAAACTGCAGTAAAACAGGCGAGTTGACCGCTCCGCCACTGACCACCAGGTCTACTCCCTCAAAAGGGTTGATCTCCTTACACCGGCCGGTAACCAGTAAAAAAAACAATGCTGCGATATAAATTTTGATATTCTTCATTCGTCTTATAAGTAAATAAAGTGAGTATTTTAATCCAGTCTGACATTAACCTTAAAATTCACAACAGGCCAGTATTTCCAGTCTTTCGTGTTGTTTTCTATCTTAGCGGCCTCTTCTGACATACCCACCAGCCGCTCGGTGCCCGTTAGGGTAATTTTGGGCGAGGTCATAAAAAACGAACCCAGCTCTACACCCACCCCTATGCGCCTTTTGGGCACTGTACGGCCCAATCCTATGGCTGCAAAAGGAGCAATCGTACTCGAATAATCCATCACGTAATTGATTTCGCCCACCTCAGCCGGAGTATAGATATTCCCGTTTACTTCGTAGTCTTCAACGGGGCTGAACACCAGGTCGGCCTTGCTTTGTGTTAAATAGGCGACTCCTCCCACCAGCTTAAATAGTCCTGATTTTGAAGGCGTAAATACGAGAGATAATGCCGGAGCCGATATTTTGACGTCACCGTTCATGTTCAGTCTCTGCTCAGAAACAGTAATTTCTGTATCGGGCTTATACTGCAGGAAACTGTAGCTTAACCGCGCTGTCAGACGGGGCTTGAACCGGTAATTCAACTCAAGGCCGGGCAGGGTGCCGAGGTTCAGGCTCAGCCCAAACCGGCTCTGTACAGCCACACTATCCTGGGCCCTGAGCGTATGCAGGGCTGCCAGCATAAAAACAATTAACAGGAGTTTATTTTTCATAAAAACGGGTTTCGGAGAAGTCCTCCTTTAATGATGGCTACTTTTTAAAATGGGTTTTGCATTAATCGGGCAATAGCTGCAACAGCAGCAATAAGCAGAATATCAGGTTTTCATGGCAATTATTTCAGGAACTACAAATATACAAAGAACAGATCAGGTAAACAAACCGGATCCCTCTTATCGTTATAAATAAGACCTCAGAACGGCAATCCTACGGCAAAGTTCCAGATGATGTTTTCGCGGCGCCAGTCTTTGCTCTTCAGGTTGATCTGGTCAAACACCCAACGTTCCGGCTCATCGAGCCAGGGTTTCCGGAAAGGCGTGGCCACGTCGATCCGGAAAATAAATATGCTGAAGTCGAACCGGAAGCCGATTCCGCCACCGACAGCCATTTCTTTCAGGAAGCTTTTGGAGAAGACCGCTCCCTCATCGTAGATATACGGGTCTTTATACATCCACACGTTTCCGGCGTCCACAAATAACGCAGTGCTCAGCAGCGAGCTTAGCTTGTACCGGAGCTCGGTATTGAATTCTATCTTAATATCACCGGTATTGGTGGCCAGGAACTTGCTGGCCGTAGACTGCCCTTCCAGGCTATAGGTGCCCGGCCCGACACCCCGTGCGCGAAAAGCACGCAACGAGTTGTTACCTCCAACAAAAAACTGGTTCACAAAAGGCAGGAAGTACGAATCTCCAAAAGGGATACCCACACCTACTATACCCCGGTTGGCCCAGGATACATCGCGGCTGAAGTCATACCTGTACCGCACTTCATTTTCCACTCTGACAAACTTGCTGTACCGCTCCCCGAATATTTTGCCCTTATTCTCCCTGCCGCTGTTTACCCCGTCATACAAAGAAAGCAGCGCACCCGCCACATCCAGGCCGCCCCGGTAGCTCAGTGTTCCTTTTTTGCGGCGGGCCGGGCTGACCACAATTTCATACCCTGACCCTATGATCAGGTTATTGTCCAGGATAGTTATTAACTCAGGGTAGTTAAATATTTCATCCACAAAGGCCGATGTAAGATTGGACGATTTGACAAACGTAAATTTAAACGGCTTAAAGGCATGCTCGATTCCTTTTCCGCGGGTCCAGGCGTAGCCCCATTCCGCGTTGGCCGAATTCAGATCATACAGGCCCCGCTTGATAAAGTTCTCGTACGAAACCCTCAGCAGTGTTTTGGGAAGCACGTTGCTGACCTCCGGGTCGATCCGGATAAACGGGGCAATAAACCGCGGAAATTCCAGCGAGGTCCAGGCACCTGTCCGGTAGTTTTCATTATACTCTGTATTTTCCCGCTTGCCTCCCAGCTGAAATTCAAAGTTACCGTTAACTCCTATCTCAAACTTCTCTGCTCCGCGGAAAGTATTGCTGTTTTTCCAGCTCAGGCTCACCTGTGTACCGGCCAGCCCGCTGGAGCGTGACAACGCGTTGGCTTCCACATTAATCGTTTTCCGTTTATTGGTCTGCAGGTTATAGTATACGTCAATGAGCGTGGAGTCGAGCCGGTTCACTACCTGGAACTGGCTTTGTATGGAACGGAAATTCCGGAGGCTCAGCAGCCGGTTGCTGGTCACGCTCACGGCATCGTTGTTGTACAGCATCCCCGGCCGGAAAGCGATGGCGTCAAGGAAGATGTTTTCTTTGTATTTCTTACCGGGATCATCCAGCACCAGTCCGCGGAAAAAGTCAAACGATGAGCTGCTTTCGTCCAGCTGCTCTACCCGCGTAGGCTTATCAATGTTTACATAGATATTGTTGATCTGGTATCTTTTCCGGGCCTGTGCCGGGATATCCTCCCGGGGAGCTACCTTGGCGATCAGGTGCGTGGCACGCTGGGCAGAGTCAAGGAGAATATTGATATATTCCGGCCGAAAATAATAGTAGCCTATATTCCGCATAGACGTGTACATTTTCTGCCGCTCGTCGCGTATCCTTTCCAGGTTAAAATAGCGGGGCAGCCTGAAGTGCTGTGAAAAGCTCAGGAAGTCCTCGTAAAACTCTCCTTCTGCCGGCGGATCAATCAGCACCGAGTCAATGCGAAACCGCTGGTTGGGCTCTACCCGGTACCGCGCAAAGCCCAATACCTTTTTCTCTTCCAGCTCACCGGTAACCCTGCCGTTAAAATACCCGTAGGAATGCAGCAGGGAGGTCAGGTTGGTCACGTTCTGGTTTACCATAAAGGCATCCACAAACACGGGCTCTTCTCCCAACCGTTTCCGGAACCATTCTTTCAGGCCGGTTTCTTTCTTTTTCTTTCCCAGGAAATAATTGAACGCCACTTTATAGGGGTACCCGAAAAGCATGGTATTCGGAACGGGCCGGGTGGCGTCTTCCAGGAGGGTTTTAAATTCAGGCACCTCACCTCCCGCCAGGCTGTCGTGCCGGATTACCGAAACCGATGCCCCCCCGTACAGTCGCTTCTGCGGCGGGATTTTGTCAGCCACCTTACACGAGCAGATGGCCTGGCTCATCAGTATCAGTATCAGTAATCGTTTCATGTATATTCCTGCTTTCAGCCTATTTTTTTCGTTTCATCAGTTCTTTCCAGCTGTCGTAATCGATAGCGATAATAAAGCCCAGGCCGGTCTCAATCACCGATCCTTCAATGGCGCTCTGGTTGCGGTTTTTCCGGAAAACTTTCAGCCGGTACCGGCCATCGGTGGTGATCAGCCAGTTGGCTTCCACGTTATCGAATATCTCATCCGACTGCAGCTCTTTGTTTTCCAGCTCAAAGTTTTTCCCCACCGAAAAGATCAGCCGGTCATTGGCCAGCCGCTTGCTTACGCCCAGGTTCAGGTTGGTGCTCCGGTCGCTTCCGTCCTGGGTAACTCCGCCCGAAGACTGAAGCCCTACGTTCAGATCCACCCCTTTGATCAACCCTGAAGCATACCGCTCCAGCTGGGAAGAGATGATCTGGCTGACGTTACGCCGGGCCAGGTCTTCGTAGCCTGCCCCGCCCGATGAGGTAAAGCTGTCCAGGATCTGTGCCGCCGAGAAATTGCCCGCTACCAGCAGCATGATGGCATTTTGCTTCAGCATTTCGCGGTTGGCGCTGGTCACAGCCCCTTCCGTGCCGCTTTTTTTCTCGCCCCGGTCGTTAACAATGGTCCAGCCCAGCTCCTGCAGCTTCGACGATACGCTGCTTACCTCTGTTTCTTTGGCCACAATCTGGAAGCCAACTTCTGACAGGCTCATCACCTCGCCCTTCAGTACCAGGTCTACCCGGATATCCGCAAAAAGCTTCTCGGCTGTCTTACCATCTTCCAGGCCGGGATAGGTGTTAACGTCTTTCCGGCCCGGTACTTTGTATTCTGCCGTAATATCCATTATTCCCTTCAGGGGGTCACCGGCAAATGAGATGCTGCTTTTACTGCTTTCCGTAATTTCAAAACGCTTTTTGATGGTCTGGAAAGTCAGCTCATAGCTTCCCCTGACAATGCTCATTTCGCCAATGATGAACAGGTCGCCGGCATTGTCAAACCCCAGGTTCAAACGGGCATTGCCCGAGGCCGTGAGCATGTCGCCGGTAATGGGGTTCATGAGCATATTGATGGTGGATTTATCATCGATCACCACGTTGATGTTTACGGCATTGGCCAGTGAAAGGGTGCTTTCGGTTTTCCGCCTGACCGACTTCTCCTGGTTCCGGAAATCTACAAAAGTCACTACGGCATTCAGGTCTTCGCCTACACTCTCGTCCGGTAAAAGCAGGGTGAGGTTGGTTTTTTCTTTAGCCGTGATATCACCGGTAAGGCGGAACTCGCTGTTGGTTCCCCGTACATTCAGCTTGCTGTCGAGGTATGCTGTACCGTAAAAGAGCTCGCTCTGCCCGCGCTCTGAGCTGGCAATCAGGAAATTGCTGGTGGTAATGTCCAGGTCGTACCTGAAATCGGGCATCCCGGAAAGGTCTACCGCCCCGTTGATCACCATGTCGCGGTCATTGGCGTCTTTGATCAGCAGTTTTTCAAAAAGAATTTTCGACCGGTTAATTTTCAGGCTCTGGTTGTTGATCCGGAGCAGGGCCGCCGTTTCTTTGATCCGGAGCGCGGTGCTATCCAGTGCCACCGACCCGTCAATCTGCGGCTTCGTGGGAGAGCCCTTGATGTTCACATCGCCTTTTACACTGCCCTTCATATCATAAGCTACTTCTTTCAGGAAAGGTTCGAGTGCTTTGATATCGAGGCCGCCGATGTCCAGCTTAAAATCGAGCGATTCTTCTTTTTGTGTAAAATAAGCGCCCTTGAGCTCAAAGTCGTTGTTCAGCCCGCTCAGGGTAGCGTAAACGGTTATTTCTTTCAGGTTGTCACTCTCTGCTTTGGCCCGCAGGTCGCCCAGGGCCACCTGGTTAAAATGAAAGTCGTCAATATCTGCTTCCCCGGTAAAGGCCAGGTTGTCGTCACCCATGTAATTCACCAGCTGGAGATCGAGATCCAGGTAACCGGAGGTCAGGGTAGAGTCCTGCAGGATAGCCCGGGAAAGGAAGTTCAGGTCCAGCTTTTCTGCAAATACCGTTAACGGCGCATTCGGCTCTTCGTTAATGCTGTTGATCCGCAGCACCTGGTCCCCGGAAGAAAACACCACGTTATTCACGTACAAGCCGGCCGGGGAATAGTCGATGTAGCCGTAAGGGTTGCCGCCCCATTCTTCATAAAAGAGCATGCTGCCGGTCTCGTCAAAACTGATCCTCACCTTTGAGCCGTCGCTTTCCAGGAAGCCCGCCAGGGAGTGGATCTGCCGGTCAACACTATCTTTCACGGAAAGGTCAAACGAGGCCACATTTTCTTCCAGCTTTCCGTGCAGGTCGGCCTTCCTGAGCCGGAACGACGGGGTAGACACCTGGTCAGAAAGCAGCCCGTATTGTATGCGGGTACCGTTACCCGTAAAATCAAAGGTGGTATTGATCACCTGGATCGAGTCGTACAGCAGGTAGGGCACCGCAATATGGCCTGAAAAAGGAATTTCCCCCTCACTTTTCAGGCCGGAGTTGATGGTCACGGGCTTAAAGTTTTTCAGCGAGGGCACAAACGCCGTAAAGACAGGATCATAGCTGATGGTTCCGTTGATATCAAAGTAATAATCCAGGGTGTCGCTGGCCGGCTGGAAGTCAGGCAGCTTAAAGTATTTGTTCACCTCGGTCATCAGGATGCTCTGCAGCTTGTCGTACTCAAAGTTACCCGACAGCGACAGGTTCATGAACCGGGTGGTCAGGTCCAGCTTTTTCAGTGTCTCACCGTACTCGGTCAGCACGGTCAGGTCGCCTATAGGGTAAGCCACCGAGTCTTTCAGAACGGTAATGTTCCGCCCCTTGAAGTCGATATACGGTTTTTTCAGGTCGGCCACCAGCTGGTTAATATCAAAATCACCTTTCAGCGCCAGGTTTTCTTTCGTTACACCCAGGGCCTTCAGGTCTAGCCGGTCAATCCGTGTGTTCCCCGTTACGGTGATCACCTCGTTACGCATATCCACCACCACATCCAGCTTCAGCTGCGCCCTGGGGTCATTCACCGAGCCCGTGGTGGTCACCCGCTTGTTTTCCAGGTTTCCGTTAAGGGCGATATTCCGGTACACCTCTCCGCCATAACCTGCTTCATCAATGACACCGTCAAATTTTAAGGAGGGATTATCAAAGCCCCGGCCGTCAAAAGTAACGGCTCCCTTCAGGTTGCCTACATCGGCATTGCGGATCAGCCGGCCTACCGCAAAGTCTTCCACGGTCAGTGTACCGGCGTAAACCGGCACCCTGGAAAGGTCTTTCAGGCTGCCTGTCAGCCGCGCCCCGCCCTGGCTGGAGTTGAGAAACAGCTCGGCAGCCAGGTCTTCCATATTCCCTTTGACCAAACCATTCAGTACCAGGGTTTCCGGCAGCTCAATGCTATCCGGCAGCTTCCCGCCCGTAAACTTTACCAGGTCCTGGCGGGTGGTAGAGAGGTCTCTTACCTGCAGATCCATCCCGAACACCTCCCGGTTATAGAGCATTCCGTTCAGGCTGAGGCGGGTGTTGGCAGTAGCGGTCAGGTAAATATTCTCCAGCTTCATTTCTTCCACTGTTCCGCTGACCCGCCCCCGGCCGGTAATCCGGTCGTTACGGATCGATCCCAGCGTTTGCGCCAGGCTTTGCTTAAAGAAGAAAGCCTCGGATGGAGCCAGCTTCAGGTCGGCAATAACCGCATCAAAGCTACTCCGGGCATAATGGGCCGTATCAAGATCAGCCCTGGCTGTAGCCTTCAGCTCAGAAGCCGCCGTGGCGATATCCACATCTTCCAGCAGCAATGTATTTCCTTTCAGGGAAGCCTGTACGTTCAGCTTCCGGAGCTCCAGCCCGCTTTTCTCCCGGAAGCTCAGGGCGGTGATCTTCCCTGCCATCACGCTGTCCTGCATCAGCAGATCTTCAGCCGAAAGTTTCAGATCGTTCAATGCCAGGTCGCCGAAGTTGATCTCCCCGGCCACCGATGGCTGCGCTTTTTTATCTTTGAAGGTAAGCTGTTCAAAGTCAGCCCCCAGCCGGGCAATGTCAAATTCCATTTCCGGGAGGTCAAACCCGCGAAGGTCAGCTGCAATGGCCGCCCGGTGCCCGGAGGTATACTGCGCACCCAGGTCCAGGTCCCAGTTGATGTCTTGCGCCGTCAGCGCTTTCAGGCGCACATCAGGCAGAGGCCCGGAGGCCGTGGTATCTTCAGGCGCAGTGCCCAGCTTCCCGCTCACATAAAGCGAGCTGATCCTGGTATCTTTGAGGTCATAAACGGCCTTACCGGGGTCCAGGCGGTTAAAGCCCGACACCAGCCCGCCCAGCTTCACCCGGAACAGATGGCCGACGTCGGCATCTTCATACTTCACCCGCAGGTTTTTCACGTCAATTCCGCTGAGCGTAATTTTCATGGGCACGGAGGTAGTATCTGCCGGCACCGGTGGAGCATCTGAAGAAAAGGCGTTAAGGATATAATCAAAATTGAAGGTGCTGTTCTCCCGGCTGATATTCGCTACCGTGTTTTCCAGCTCTACCTGTTCAATCAGGAGCTCGTTTTTGAAAAGGCGGAAAAGCGCCACATCAAGATAAGCCTTTTGCGAATACAACAGGGTATCTTTTTTCTGATCCACGATCAGCAGGTCATCCAGGTGCACCCAGTCGGGGATAGAAAAGCTGAGCCTGCCCTGTACGGGTGTTCCGATCTGCCTGGACAGGCGGTTAAAGATAAGATTACTGAGCCGTTTCTGACCGGGAGCCGAATTAAAGTAGACCATTAATGCCAAAAGCACACCCAACACAGCAACAAAAACTATTGCCAGTATTTTCAGAGATTTACTGAGGATTTTTCTGGTCATGCTACGGCTTTAGAGCACAAAATTACTAAGTATAGAACGAAGATAATACTAAAAATGGGGTTTCACCAGGCGGAATTTATATTTCACGCCGGAATTTTATGTCATTTTGAGTAAATTTTCAGGGGAGGCGCTATGTTTTTTATCCCGTTTGAATAAACAGAATAGGGATCATTCTTGTCCGGTACAAAGACGAATTGCTGATAGAGTATGCCACTTATGAAAGTAATAGCCAGCTTTTTGTACAGAAATACCCGCTTTATCTACCTAACAAGGAAGAATTAAGAAAAATTCTTTCTGATACACTGCCCGGTGAATAGACAAGTGGTAGTGTTTCAGCATGAAAAGAGAGGCCCGGTAACCTCTCTTTTCATTTCTTTTATTTGCCCACCGGCATACTCAGCCCCACCGAGAAGCCGAAATTGCTGGTTTTGGAGTCGACCCGCAGAATCCCGATGTCGCCAATGGCATTGGTGAAGCTGTGGCGGTAGGTTGCTTCCACAAAGCCTTTTACCTTACCCCGCACAGGCATTTCATACCCCAGGCCGACCACGCCACCGAAGTCCACGTCTTTGTAGTTCAGATTCAGGTCATATCTGAGATCCATCAGGCCCAGCAGGCTGTTGCTCATGCTGCTTCCCACCTTAAAGCCTACCGATGGCCCTGCTATTACGTAAGCGCTTCCGGTAGCCGCCGTTGAAAATTTATATTGCAGTAAAAGAGGCACATCAAGATAATCGATGTTCAGCCGGGCATTGGTCAGTCCGCCGATGATCGACCCTATCGTTCCGCCGCCCAGGTTCAGGCGGTCTATCTTCCCACCCCTGCGGTTATACGCCACTTCCGGCCGGAAGGTAAAGTTCTGATCCAGCGGAATCTCCGCAAAAAGGGCTGCTCCACCCGTGGCCATGTATTTAAAATCCTGTCCTAGTGCCTCTACTGCTGTAAAATTAGGAATATTGGTCAGGTTCAGGCTTCCTTTTACACCCAGGCGGATATCCTGGGCAGTAGCCAGGTGGAAAGACAATACAACCAATACAGCGGTCTTGAAGAATATTTTCATTGAATAATCATTTATGGTTTGTAGGAATTAGACCCCGGAATCCGGTCGAAGTCTCGTTTATTTTCGTTAAAAGTTTGTTAATTAAAATCCTTACTCTTTTTCCGGGCTTCTTCTACCCGGTTTTCCAATAACCGGAACTCCGTGTCATTCATCACTATGCGTGCCCGCACTAAGGCATCTTCGGCGTAATCTGTCATTGAAATATCCAGGGCTTTATCGATATAAGCCGACAGCAGCACCGGTGAATCGGGCAAAAAGTCCAGAGCATACAATAAGGTGTTGTACGCTTCCAGCGCCCGGTTGTTTTTACTGAGCAGGTCAGCCACCTTTACCAGGAACCACGGGTTCAGTGGCGCTTTGTTCTGCAATTCTTCCCGGTTGGCCAGGGTCAGCCCGCGGCCCAGCTCTTCGGCCTGCGCTTTCAGCTTTTCGTTTATCTGTGCCTGAAGACCGGCCCCTGAGAGCAGTTGAACCGATGCCGTGTCGCCCGCCTTCTCCAGCCTTTTCAGGGCTTCCCCGTAAGCCCCTTCCCGCATCAGCCATAGCCCCAGGTTCTGGTTATACAAAGGAGCCAGCTTAGAGAGCGATCCGGCCAGCGAAACCAGCTGCCGGATCCCTTCCGTTTTGGTCTCACGGTAGTATTGCTGGTTAGCAGAAGCCCAACTCAGCTGCTCATAAAGTTGTTCATTATTCCCGTTTTCCCGGAATGTACGCAGGGAGCCCGAAGAGATCCCCGTCTGGTTCCGGGTATAGGCATTGCTCATGGCATTCAGCAGGTATGCCGCCCGGCCCATATCAAGGGCCGAATCAGGCGTTACACGAAAATCGCTGAATACGGTTTCAGTACCCGTCAGCCGCTCAATCGCCGCCCGGTTGGCCCGGAAACTGTACCCCTCCGGCTTGCCGGCCAGGGCCAGCATTTCGGTGAGCTTCCCGGCTTTGCCGTTCTCAATCCAGAAAGCCAGGAAATTGGTATTCTCCGGTCCGCATTTTTTACAGAGCTGCAGCGCCTTATCGAGGTTCAGCAGCACGCTGTCGGTCATTCCTGCCCTGGCCTGCAAACGGGCCAGGTTGGTATACAGCCGGTGGTCATCCGGGAACTGCCCGATACCTTCTTTCAGCACAAAGACAGCGTCAAAAAACATCTCCTGCCGCTCCAGGCTCCTGCTTTTCCCGATAACCGATACCACGTTAGGGGTTTTCGTTCCGGCCTGCTGGTAAAACCAGGTAGCACTGAGGGGATCTCCGGCCTGCTCGGCCATAGAGGCCAGCGACAGGTTTGAACGCAGGTTGTTCAGATCGTAATTCGACCCGCTTTTGTAGTAGGCTTCAGCCGATTTCCAGTCGCCCTCTTCCCGGTAAAAATCACCGATGGCATTGCTGATCCCCGCCCGCAGCTGGAAATAAGAATACCGGTTTTTCAGGGAGAAAAGAAAAAAAACCAGGAAAACGGCAGCTATACGTGCCAGAAGCAGGCTACTGAAAGGCGGCTTATAGATCACTTTGTGAAACGGGAGGCCCGCTTTGATCATGGGCCAGAAATTGAGCCCCACATGCACAAAGAAGCAGAGGCCTGCCGACAAAAACGTTATACTGATATAATCTTCGAGCAGCTCGGTCAGCGGGGTATTGGCCGTAGCATAAGCCAGGCCGACCAGGGCGGTGGTGATGAGCGCCAGGCCCAGGTAAAGCCAGGCCCCTACCCCCTGGAAGCTGAACCAGCCGCGCTGGTCTGACAGCTTTCTGAACCCCCACAAACCCAAAACAAGGCTGGAGAGATAGAGCCATAAAGGGGGCACCACAAAGCTGCTTTTATCAATACGGCGGGCGTTTTCAAGGTAGATCAGCACGGCATTGACCAGGAAAACCGCCGTTACCACCAGCACCTGGGGCAGACTGCTTTTCCCTTTTTCACTGTTTTGCGATACCAGCGTGTACAGCGCCGCCAGGATCTCATGAGAGATCAGGAAAATAAAAATAAATGCTATAACCAGGCCCGCTGTCACCCCGAAAGCCGCCATGGATAAAAAGGGCTCATTAATGACGGAAAACCATTTTACGCCGGCTGTAAAAACCAGCCAGACTGCCAGCCAGAGAAGGCTTGTTTTCAGGGCATTCAACCGGCGGGCATATAGGTTGGTAAGAAAGTAGGCCACCCCGCTGAGCGAGAAGGCCACCAGGAAAGGCCAGTTTTTGCTGACCAGGAAAATGCTTTCCAGCCGCAGCGACGCCAGCACTCCGCCCAGGAGCAACGCCCCGGCCAGGAACCAGGCCCCCCTGAGCCGCGAAAGCCCCGCCAGGATCAGCGACACACCCGCCAGTATGCCTCCTAAAAAGAGGAAGTACGCCAGGGTATTCACCTTGAGAAGCGAAGGAGCGTACGACTCTGTCACATACCACAGCGGCGTGGTAGCCGAAAAAGAAAACTTATCAAAATAAAGTGCCGGGGTCTGTACCGCCTTTTCCTTCAGCTCCGTGATCACATCCCACGAGAATACGGTTCCGGTTCCGCGTATCCACGCCCATACAGCATAGCCTGAGAGCGTCGCCGTCAGGAACATCGCCAGGAAAAACGGAATCTTTTCCCGCTTTGTCCATCTTCTCCAGAAAAACCGATCTTCTTTCATCAAATCTGTTACTATATTTGCCGTATAAAACGCCGGGACTAACTTAATATATCAATATGACAATACATAAAGAGGGTACAGGTACACTTCTGGTGACTATTCTGACACTGGCCATTATTAACGGGGCCGCTTACTTCTTTGCCCCCGAAAGCACCTTGCTCCATACCCTGCTATGGATAGCCAGTGCCGTATTATTCCTGATCGTATTGCAATTTTTTCGCAAACCTACGAGAAAAACCCCAATAAACCCACAGCATATCATTGCCCCGGCCGACGGCAAAGTGGTTGTGATTGAAGAGGTGACCGAAACCGAATATTTCAATGACCGGCGGATACAGGTATCTATCTTTATGTCGCCCTTCAATGTACATATTAACTTTAACCCGATCTCCGGTATTGTTTCGTACTTCAAATACCATCCCGGCAGGTACCTGGTGGCCTGGCACCCCAAGAGCAGCACCGAAAACGAAAGAACCACCATTGTTACCCGCCACGAAAACGGCACAGAAGTGCTGTTCCGGCAAATAGCCGGTGCCCTGGCCCGGAGAATCTGCTGGTATGTAGACAAAGGCTCGAAGGTTACGCAGGGCAGCGAGTTCGGCTTTATTAAATTCGGATCGCGGATCGATATTTTTCTTCCGCTTACGGCAAAGATCAGGGTGAATCTCGACGACCGGCCGGTAGGGGGAGAAACCGTGATTGCCGAGCTGTAATTATGCTGCTCCGCTGCTACAATAACACCTGTGTGGAGGCCGGGCTCGATGAAGCAGGCCGGGGATGCCTGGCCGGGCCTGTAGTAGCCTCCGCCGTTATTCTGCCGCCCGATTACGAAAACGAATTACTCAACGACTCCAAGCAGCTCACCCGTGACGAACGAAACCTGCTCCGGAAAGAAATTGAAGAGGTAGCCGTTGCCTGGGCCGTGGCCCTGGCCAGTAACGAGGAAATAGACCGGATCAATATCCTGCAGGCCAGCTTCCTGGCCATGCACCGGGCCATTGACGCCGTTTTACCCCGCTGCCGGCCTGAACATCTGCTGATAGACGGCAACCGCTTCACGCCTTACCCCATGATTCCCCATACCTGCGTGGTCAAAGGTGACTCCCGCTATATGTCTATCGCAGCGGCATCGGTGCTGGCCAAGACCCACCGCGACGAGCTCATGGGAAACCTGGCCCTGGAATACCCGCATTACCGCTGGGAAGAAAACGCCGGCTACCCCACCATTTTCCACCGCAAGGCAATACTGGAGCACGGGTATACGCCGTATCACAGGATGACCTTTCGGGTAAGAGTATGATTTGAGTTAAAAGTGAAAAGTTATGGTAGTCTTTTCACTTTTAACTTTTCACTTTTAACTTATTCAAAACGTACTATCGTGCACCACCACCTTCGTCCAGGAATGCGAAAAGTTCTTAATGGCTTCCAGGTGGATAGGGTGATTTTCGTATACACCCACATCTTTCAGTGAATCAAAGGTAACAATAAGATTATAGGAGAAAGAGTTATCTACCACAGGCCGGGGATTGGTGGCGGCCGGCTTGCCGTAGCTCAATGATTTTACCCCCGGAATACGCTTCAGCTCCTCAAAGAAATAGACAAAATTCTCATCTTCCTCTTCCGTGAGGTCGTCTCTCAGCCAGAAAAGTACGTAATGCACTATTCCTTTGAGCTCAGGCACTTCACTTTCTTTCCCGCAGGCCTGAAGGGCACCCAGGCCACCTCCTGCCAGGGCCAGTCCTCCTACAAAGTTTCTTCTTTTCATATCCTGAAAATGGTTTTTAGGGTGGAAATATAGGAAATTTTATACAATCCCGGCCAATTATCCTTATTTTTAGGCGCCTGTTCCCGTACAGGCATCTTATCTTTAAACCTATTTAATGTCAATACAGGATGATCCGTAATTCTTTTCTTCTCCTATTCCTTTGTTTCCAGGTCTCTGCCCAGATCACCGCTCCCCAAAAAGAATGGAAGCAGCTTTTCAATCACAGGGACCTGAAAGACTGGGATATTAAGATCAGGGGCTATGCGCTGAACGACAATTTTGCCAATACGTTTTCGGTCAAAGACAAAAAACTGGTGGTGAACTACGACGGCTATGACCAATTTGACCAGAAGTACGGTCACATCTTCTATAAAACCCCGTATTCCTACTATGTGATCCGGGTTGAGTACCGTTTTGTGGGCGACCAGGCAAACGGAGGCGAAGGCTGGGCTCTTCGTAACAGCGGTATTATGGTGCACGGACAGCCCGCCAATACCATGCTGAAAGACCAGGATTTTCCCATCTCTATTGAAGTGCAGTTGCTGGGCGGCACAGACGGCGAACGAACCACCTGTAACCTCTGCACACCGGGTACAAACGTGGTTTTTGACGGGAAGCTCGACACCCGCCATTGCATTAACTCCACCTCCAAAACCTATTACGGCGACCAGTGGGTGACGGCCGAAGTGGAAGTATTCGGCGACTCGCTGATCCGGCATTATGTTAACGGGGAAAAAGTACTGGAATATACGCAGCCGCAGATCGGCGGCGGAAACGTTTCGCCTTTTGATCCGGCCGTAAAGAAAGACGGCCTGCTGCTTAAAGAAGGTACCATCTCCCTGCAAAGTGAGAGCCACCCGGTAGAATTCCGGAAAGTGGAATTACTCAACCTGAAGGGCTGCATGGATCCGAAAGCCAAAAATTACCGGTCATATTTTATCAAAGAAGACAATTCGCTCTGTAAATATTAACCAGGCCTGTATTTCTTACGGTTCTGCCGGAAGGCCGATGTTCTCATTCAGCCACCGGAGCGACTCGTTAAAGGTTTTGAATATCTGCTCTTTCGGGATCAGGTTCGGAATGATCTCGATCCGGGAGATCATGTATTTCGGCTGTGCCTGTAAACCGATCAGCAGTACCTCTTTGTTCTGCCGTTTAAGGTCGGCAAAAATATCTTCCAGGACATAGAGGCCGCTCTGGTCAATGTACGGCACCCGGTCCATCCGGATGATCACGTATTCCGAATCACCGGGGATCTGGTTATACAGGTTTTTCAGCTCATTTGTATAGCCAAAAAAGACCGGCCCTTCCAGGCGTTTGACGTACACTTTTTTCAGCAGCTCTGCAGACAGTCCCGCCTCATCGTCCCAGGGCAGCTCTTCAAGCTGGTCGGGGCTCTGAAGCTGGGAACGGTCGGCCGATATCTCTCCCATCTTCTTCATAAAGATCAGCGCGGAAATGATCAGGCCTACTCCTACGGCAATCACCAGGTCCCAGAAAACGGTCAGGAACATTACCAGGAACATTACGAAAACGTCTCCTTTGGGCATCTTATTGATCGCACGAAGTCCTTTATAGTCCAGTATACCGATACCTACAGTGATCAGCACGCCCGCCAGCACCGCATACGGAATACGGGAAGCCAGCGGTGCCAGGAACAGCAATATGCTTAAAAGGAGGAGTGCCGCAAAAACTCCCGAAAGGCGCGTCTTACCCCCTGTTTTCATGTTCAGCAGGGTACGAATGGTGGCACTGGCCCCCGGTATCCCCCCAAACAGGGCGGCCATGCTGTTTCCTACTCCCTGGGAAATCAGCTCACGGCTGCTGTTATGCCGGGTGTGAATCATATTATCTACAATCACCGAGGTTAGCAGGGAATCAATAGACCCCAATACAGCAAGCGAAAAAATGGCGATCAGGTGAGGACGGATGGCCTGGAAGCTGAAGTCGGTAAACATAGAAAGCCCGAACTCCGGGAAACCCCGGGGGATTTCAGAAATAGTATTCAGCTTTACCCCCGTAAAAACGGCCGTCAGCGTAACCACCACCACTGCCACCAGTGTATTGGGCAGGATGGAAGCAACCTGCTTCAACGCCCTGAACACCACCGTTCTGTCGGGCAGGAAATCCACCACTTTCCGGAAACCGTAGATAATGACCACCGTGATGCTTACAAACAGGAACTCCAGCCAGCGGATATTCTGAACTCCGCGATCAATATTCCGGATCACTCCCCAGGTAGATTTCACCTGCGCTTTGGAGATCTCCCGGGCTTCCCGGACAATGTCGTCTTCCGTAATATTCCGGGCCTGCCTGACTTTTTCCTCAATAACGGCCAGGTCGGTTTTGGTCAGATCTTCGGCCGATTTCAGCTCCTGGAAAATCTGGCTCATGAGCGTAGACTCTGCCCGGATCCGGTTTTTTTCAAGCAGCACGGGGTCTTCAGCCGCCACGTAACCCAACAGGGGAAAAATCTGCGTGATGATGATAATCACCCCTATGCCGGTCATGAAGCCCGAAACCACAGGATAAGGAATATACTTAATGTATTTGCCCACACCCACAATGCCCAGCACCACCTGGAGCATTCCCGCCATAAAGAAAATAAAAAAGATTGATGGCAGGGCGCGTTGCATGTCGCCGTCAAACCCCTGGATGACCTGCGAGATCACTACCACACTCACAGCGGTCATGGGCGCGGTAGGGCCGCTGATCTGCGGTTGGGTAGAACAGAACAACGAAGCAAAAAAACCGATAAAAATGGCACCGGTCAGACCGGCCGCAGCACCCAGGCCCGACTGCTCACCAAAAGCCAGGGCCAGCGGCAGGGCTACTATACCTGCGGTGATTCCACCAAAAAAATCACCCCTTATATGTTCAAAAGTTACGTATTTTTCTGTAGCAGGGGGCATCTTTTACGGTTCAATGTTTTAATACTTTGCGAATTTCACAAGTTACACAATTTTTCGGACTCTTTCCTTCGCCCGTCTCTTCCCCGATAAAAAAAATGTGTATATTTACCCGGAAGACCTTAAATAAAATGAAAGTTATAGCGGCCATTGACCAGGGAACAACCAGTACCCGGTGTATATTTTTCAATAAGAAAGGAGAGATCGTATCGATGGCTCAGAAAGAGCATCGCCAGATTTTTCCCCAACCGGGCTGGGTGGAACATGACCCTGTAGAGATTGCCAAAAACACGCTGGAAGTAATAGCGCAGGCCCGGATCAGCAAAAACATAAGCCTGGGCAGCATTGCAGCCTGCGGCATTACCAACCAGCGCGAAACTACGGTTATCTGGAATAAGAGAACCGGGAAACCCTATTACAACGCTCTCGTATGGCAGGATACCCGGGTAGCGGCACAGGCAGAAGAGCTGGAAAAAAGCATAGGTTCGGAATATTTCAGGGGAAAAACCGGCCTGCCCGTTTCTACCTATTTCAGCAGCCTGAAGATTGCCTGGCTTCTGGATAACGTACCGGGCCTGAGAGAAGATGCCAGGCAGGGTCTGGCCCTTTTCGGCAATATGGATACGTTCACCGTCTGGCACCTGACCGGTGGCGCCCTGCATATCACAGATGTCACCAATGCCTCCCGTACCCAGCTGATGAACCTCGAAACCCTGAGCTGGGACCGCGACATCCTCGAAAAGCTGAATATCCCTGAAAGCATTCTGCCGGCCATACGGTCAAGTTCTGAGCATTATACCACCATAACGGCCGAGCCGCTGGCAGGCGTACCGCTGGCGGGTATCCTGGGTGACCAGCAGGCCGCCCTCGTAGGACAAACCTGCTTTGCCCCCGGCGAGGCAAAAAACACCTACGGCACGGGGTGCTTTATGCTGCTGAATACCGGCGGGAAGATCGTACCCTCGAAACACGGGCTCCTCACTACCGTAGCCTACCGTTTCGGAGAGCAGCCGGCCTGCTATGCCCTGGAGGGCTCGGTAGCCGTAACCGGCTCGCTGGTGCAGTGGCTGCGCGATAACCTGGGCATGATCCGGGACAGCAAAGACATTGAAAGCCTGGCCCATACCGTAAAAGATAACGGCGGCGCCTATTTTGTACCCGCTTTTTCAGGGTTATATGCCCCCTACTGGGAATCTTCGGCCCGCGGGGTTATTGCCGGGCTGACCCGCTTTATCAGCAAAGGCCATATTGCACGGGCCGTGCTTGAAGCCACCGCCTACCAGACCCTCGATGTGCTTCAGGCCATGGAAAAAGATGCCGGCATCACCCTCACCTCGCTGAAAGTAGACGGCGGCATGGTGGTAAATGAGCTTCTGATGCAGTTCCAGGCCGATATGCTGCAGGTGCCGGTGATCCGGCCGGTGATGATAGAAACCACCGCCCTGGGAGCTGCCTACGCCGCCGGACTGGCTACCGGCTTCTGGGAAACAACCGGTGAGCTCAAAGAAAACTGGGGCAAAGACCGGGAATGGCAACCCGACATTCCGCAGGAAACCCGTCAGAAATATATCCGGGGATGGCAGAAGGCCATTGAACGGTCAAGGAACTGGGAGGATTAGTTCCGGGTGGCGAGTTCCGTGTGGAGAGTTCTGAGTAGAGAGTAGTGGACAGGGCTCGTCATACCCGGAACTAAAAACTGCCCGCAAAGAATATTACTGGTCAAGAAACACTTATCTTTGCCGGGCTAAAAATACCGCCCTTGAAAAATTCTTCCAAAGGACTGCTGTTCATCCTGATCACCGTACTTATCGATGTCATCGGGATCGGCCTGATTATCCCGATTATGCCGGCACTCTACCAGGAGCTGACCGGCGGAACAGTAAGTGAGTCGTCTACGTGGTCGGCTTACCTGGTTTTTGCATACTCACTCATGCAATTTATCTTCTCCCCCATCATCGGCGGGCTGAGCGATAAATACGGAAGGCGGCCGGTGCTGCTTCTCTCCCTGTTCGGCTTCGGGATAAACTATATTTTCCTGGCGCTGTCGCCTACCATCGGGTGGCTGTTCATCGGGCGGATAATTGCCGGCATAACCGGGGCCAGCTTTTCAACGGCCAACGCTTACATTGCCGATATTACCCCGTATGAGAAACGGGCCCAGAGCTTCGGGCTGGTGGGCGCCATGTTCGGGCTGGGCTTCATCATTGGCCCTGCGCTGGGCGGCGTATTGGGCGAAATGGGTACCCGCGTGCCGTTTTATGTGGCAGCCGGCCTTTCGCTGGCCAACTGGCTTTACGGCTATTTCATCCTGCCCGAATCACTTGCCCCTGAAAAAAGAAGAGAATTTAATATCCGGCGGGCCAACCCCGTGGGCAGTGTGATCAACCTGCGGAAAAACCCGTTTGTGTTCTCCCTTACCACGGCGCTGTTCCTGGTGTATATATCCGGGTTTGCCACACAGGGTACCTGGTCTTTCTACACCATTGAAAAATTCGGCTGGAGTGAAGCCGAGATCGGTCTTTCCCTGGCTTTCCTCGGCCTGCTGGCAGCAGCGGTACAGGGAGGCCTGATCCGGTATACCATTCCCCGGATCGGGCCTGAAAAATCGTTGTTCCTCGGACTGACCATGAACAGCCTGGGCCTGCTGGGCTTCGGACTGGCCACCCAAAGCTGGATGCTCTATGCGGTGATGGTCTTCAATGCGCTCAGCGGACTGGCCAGCCCGGCCTTCCAGGGCATCATCTCCAGCCACGTTCCGCCCAATGAGCAGGGCGAGCTCCAGGGCGGACTGACCAGTCTCATGAGCATTGCCGCCATTATCGGCCAGCCACTGATGCTGGGGTTGTTCCGTACATTCACCCGCGAAAACGCCCCTCTCTATTTTCCGGGCATGCCTTTCCTGGCCGGATGCCTCTGCAGTACCATCAGCATTATCCTGGCTTACCGGATAATCTATAAGAAAAATATTCCGAAAGTTGCACAGAACAATTAATATTACTACATTTGCACCCCGATCTACAGGTATAGTTTAAAGGTAGAACTGCGGTCTCCAAAACCGTCGGTCTGGGTTCGAGTCCTAGTACCTGTGCAAAACGAAGGCATTCATTGCCTTAAACAAGGTTATTATATGAATAAGGTTGTTCAGTTCTTCAAAGACTCCTGGCATGAAATCGCAAACGAGGTTACATGGCCTACGTGGAGTTCGCTTCAGTCAAGCGCTACGTTAGTGCTTGTGGCGTCTATTATCTTCGCCCTGGTGGTTGGAGGTATTGACTTCCTGATCACCAATGCGCTGGAGTTTTTGCTAGAATCTATCTGATTTATCATCTATGAGTGATTTCAACTGGTATGTGGTCAGAGCTGTCTCGCAGCAGGAAAAAAAGATAAAAAACTATATCGAGAATGAGGCCGTAAGAAGAAAGCTTACCGACTTCATTCCGGAAGTACTTATCCCCACAGAAAAAATAATCGAAGTACGGAACGGGAAAAAACGGGTAAGAGAGAAAAACTTCTTCCCCGGCTATATTCTCGTAAATGCCGACCTCAATAACGGTGAGGTGCTTCACCTTATCAAAAGTATCCCCGGTGTGATCGGGTTCCTGGGTAAAAACGGCGGCGCCTCTATTGAGCCCGAACCGTTGAGACAATCGGAAGTGAACCGTATCCTGGGTGTGCAGGAAACATCGCAGGAAGAATCGGTAGATTCGGGAATGTCGTTTGTGGCCGGCGAAACCGTTAAGGTAATCGACGGACCGTTCAACGGCTTTGAAGGAACCGTGGAAGAAATCTACGATGAGAAGAAAAAACTCAGCGTAAGTGTAAAGATCTTCGGAAGAAGCACCCCGGTAGAGCTGGGATACCTGCAGGTAGAGAAACTACAATAATCTTTTATAATACAATCAGAAGAGCTGCCGGAGCAATCAGGCAGCTTTTTTTTATCAAAAGACTCTCCCTCCGGGAGATAAATCCTTTGCGGTTAAAAACACAAACCCTGCGTGGACACCCGAAGCTACCAAACGGTACGCATCCCCTCAAAACTACCACCACTTCCAACCACCGCTCCATAACTTTTAACTTTTAGTTTTTCACTTTTAACTTTCCCCTTTCTTTCCCCGCTTTCACAAAAAAAATCCCCGCCCGTATGTAACTTTTTACTTTTTTAAAAGTTCTTATAACAGGATGCAACGTTGAGCATACGTTCTGCATCTTTTAACAAAAGCTATTACAAACACTGTTTTTATCCATTCAAAAATGAATTCCGACCATTCAAACAGAAATGCTTTTCTCGTATGGGATGAGGAATTAATTTTGAAAACGAAAAAGCAATAAAACTTACTTAAAATTATGAAAAAGCTATTTAAAACATTCGCCGTACTGGCGGTTAGCAGCACTTTGGCCTTCGCCAACGTAAACCCTACTTCATTCAAAGTTGGCATGTACAATGTACAGAATACCCACATGTTAAAGGTATTTGTCAACAAAGAATCGTCCAATGCCCTGCTCCTGGAAATCTGTGATGCCAAAGGCCGTGTAATCCAATCGGAGCAGGTAGGAAAAAACAAGCACAATATGGGGCTCAATCTTAACCTGTCAGAGCTTGAGTCGGGAGATTATACCATCCGGTTATCCGACAAGACCTCTACTTTCACCAAAGAAATCAGGCTTGAGAAAGAGCAAAAAGAAGAGTTAAAAATTGTTATTTAGTTAGAATTCAGACATGGGCCGGCCTTTGGCCGGCCCCTTGTTTTATAAAGCCGCATATTTCTTCCGGATCCACAGGTAACGACCGGCCCCGAATACCAGCAGTACCGCCAGGGGCAATACAATATTCAATAGCTGGATCATCGTACGCTTATCCCTTATCTTTAGTACATCCAGGGGCCGCATGCCCACCGTTTTGGTCCGTGACAGCAGGATCCCCTCACCGTCGGTCAGGTAGTTTAACGCATTCAGAAGAAAGTCTTCATTGCCGTACATGTGCTTAAAATACTTGTCAAACCCCAGCGGGTAAAACGTTCCTTTGGCGGTATTGACCTCGTTCAGAATCACATTGCCATCAGCTACCACCAGTATTTTGGCGGGGGCCGATTCCCGGATGAGCGAATCGCCTGCTGCCGCGATGCGGTTCCGGTACAGCGACCTGAACTTCCCTTCTGCCAGGTAGCCCACGGCTTTAATTCCCTCGTTATACTCTCCCTCCTCCGTATCTTTCCGCGCTTCGTTATACGTGATAAACGCCGGGGCATTCAGCACCCGTGTATGCGGAGAGGTCAGCAGCAAGGGGGTTTTCTTCAACCCGTCGCCGGCGTTTACGGTATCTATCGTGGAGGCATATTTGGTCAGCACCATCCCGATATTTTTGGTGATCAGGCTGTTACCGAAGTTATTGATCAGGGGATAGTACCGGTAAACCACCGGCTGAATATTGGGTTCATCTCCCGTATACCCCACCACCACCGGGATAACGGCCGCATTGAGCCCGTCTTTCACTATATTCTTATTAACCCGCAGACCGTAGTTAAACAGCAGGTCGTCAAGGTTCACATCCAGCGGCTGTGCGTAGGTTCCTTCCAGCCCTACCGAATCTACCTTCAGCCCGTCTACAAAAAACAGCACACTCCCTCCCTTCATGACAAACTGGTCTATCTTAAACCGGGTGCTGTCGTCTAAGGGCTTATCCGGTGCCGGAACAATGAGGGCATCCAGCCCGTCGAAGTTTCGCGAGGCCCGGGCATCAATGATAAACAGGTTGTACCGGTCTTTTATCGATTCGATCATGCCCCCGAATTCCAGCGGGCTGTGCGAGGTAAACTCCGGTAGCAGCCCGATATTCTTTTTGTCGGTAGCGGTGAGCTTCTGAATAGACGACGCCAGCTCATATTCCACATTTTCATACGAACGGTTCAGCTTTTCTTCCGGGCTTACAGAAGTGATCTGGTTGGATTTCAGCAGGAGCACCACATCTTCTTTTCCGCCGGCCTTCACCACCGCGTACGGGAAAACCGCGATCTCCGATTTGCGCCCGCCTTTCTGATCAAACACACTGGTAGGCAGGATGCCTTTTTTCTCAAAATCAGCAAAACGCGTTTTTTTCTCTTCATTGCTTCCCTTTTCGGGGTCGACATACCGCACGGAAATGTTCCTCCCGGCATAATACCTGAACTCGCCGAGTGTTTCCTTTACGGCTCTCCTCAACCGTTCAAATCCGCCGGGAAGGTTATTCCCTTCCAGGTAAACGGTTACCTCAACCGGCGTTTCCAGTCCCTCCAACAGGCTTTTGGTAGCTTCTGCCACCGAATACCGCTTGTCTCCGGTGAGGTCCCACCGGAAATATACATAATAACTCAGGAGGTTAAGCAGGAGGATCCCCCCGATGATGATGGCCCTTTTACCCATGGTCAATTGCTAAATGATTTACAAAAATACGATAAAATGCGCTTATTCCTTTTCCGGAACTTCCGGCAGGAAAGGCACGTTTCAAACTTAAAGTGTTATTTTTGCACAAACATTCCATTTGTAATGATTCAGAGAATCCAATCCGTATTTCTATTGATCACTGCCATGGCACTGGCGGTATTCCTGGGCACCAACTCGTATGTCCGGACGCTTTCTGCTTCCGATTCGATCATTGTGAACCCGTACCATGTTATGCATAAAACCGGCACCCTGGGTACCGAAAAACCTATATTTTACGTAGCGGTTATGGCCTGCATTTCTATCCTGGTAGCCGTTATTGCCCTTTTCCAGTACCGGAACCGCCTGCGGCAGATCCTGTTTGTGGCCTTTAATGCCCTGATGATGGGCGCCACCCTGGCGGTAACCGTTTACCACATTGTAAAAGATGCCAAGCAGGCAGGCACCGGCGGTGAAGAAACGTACGAGGTAGGCATTTTTGCCCTGATTGTGGCATTGATCAGCAATTATATCGCCAATTACTTTATCAAAAAAGACGAAAAGCTGGTTCGTTCGGCTGACCGCATGAGATAGTATGAGGATCGTATTCATGGGTACCCCTGACTTTGCCGTGGCTACCCTGCAAAGGCTGGTAGAGCATAATTTTGAGGTGGTGGCCGTAGTCACGGCACCCGATAAGCCTGTGGGCAGGGGGCTTAAAATGAGCGCATCGCCGGTCAGGATATATGCGGAATCCCGGAATATCCCCGTGCTCCAGCCTGAAAAGCTAAAGAATAAGACCTTCCTGGAAGAGCTGGCAGCCTTTAAGGCCGATCTCCAGGTAGTAGTGGCTTTCCGCATGCTGCCCGAGGCCGTATGGGCCATGCCCGCCAAAGGCACCATCAACCTGCACGGCTCGCTGCTTCCCCAATACCGGGGCGCCGCCCCCATTAACTGGGCGGTGATCAACGGTGAAAAAATGACCGGTGTAACTACTTTTTTTATCGAGAAGGAAATCGACACCGGGAAAATCATCTTTACCGATACCCTGGAAATCGGGGAAAACGATACGGCAGGTGACCTCCACGACAAAATGATGTGGACCGGTGCCGACCTCGTGGTCAAAACCGTGAAGGCCATTGAAGCCGGCAGCTACCCTGAGCAGCCCCAAGATTTCAACGGTGAATTAAAAGCCGCCCCTAAGATCTTTAAGGAAACTACGGAGATCGACTGGTCGAAAGATGCGGCCTCTCTCCATAATTTTGTACGCGGGCTCAGCCCTTACCCGGCTGCCTGGACCATGCTGGCCAATAAGCAGCTAAAGATTTTTGAAACCCGGCCACTGGATGCTCTACCCGGAAACCTGGAACGGGTACAAAATGGAGAATACCCGCTTTACACCGATCACAAAAAAAACCTGGTGGCCCAAACCGGTAACGGCTTCCTCAGCATCCTGTCTCTTCAACTGGAAGGCAAGAAACGAATGACGATGGAGGAGTTTCTGCGGGGACACCGGTGGGGAGTGAAAAGTTAAAAACTAAAAGTTAAAAGAACAGGTACATAAAGTACCTGTTCTCCATAACTTTTCAGCGCTACGGTGACCACATTTAACTTTTAACTTTTCGTTTTTAACTTTTCACTTTTCACTTACCCCCCTCTCCCTTTATCTTTACACAAAAAAATAACGATGCTCCTCAGCGATATCCTTTACAATGTCTCTCTGAAGTCTGTTTCGGGAAAAACAGATGCGGAAATCTCCAAAATCGAATTTGATTCCCGGAAAATAGAACCGGGAACCCTTTTTGTGGCTATTCCCGGAACGCAATCTGACGGGCACCGGTTTATCGGCAAAGCCATTGAATCAGGAGCATCAGCCATTCTTTGTGAGGTTTTACCCGATGACCCCGCAGCCGATATCACCTACGTGCAGGTAGAGAATTCGGCAAAGGCCATGGGCATAGCTGCCGGAAATTTCTACGGCAACCCTTCACGGAGATTAAGCCTGGTGGGGGTAACCGGAACCAACGGCAAGACCTCGGTAGCCACCCTGCTTTTCAGCCTGTTCAGGCGACTGGGCTACAAATGCGGGCTGCTTTCCACGGTACAAAACCAGGTGGAAGAAGAGGTCATTCCTTCTACCCATACCACCCCTGATTCGGTCAGGATCAACGAGCTGCTGCACCTGATGCACACCAAGGGCTGCGCTTTTGTATTTATGGAGGTAAGCTCTCATGCCGTGGTGCAGGAGAGGATATCCGGCCTTCATTTTTCGGGCGGGATCTTCACCAACATCACCCAGGATCACCTCGATTTCCATCATACGTTTGACGAGTACATCAAAGCCAAGAAAGGCTTCTTTGATGCCCTGCCCGCCTCCGCATTTGCTCTGACCAACGTAGATGACCGTAACGGGAAAGTCATGCTTCAGAATACGAAAGCAGAAAAACATTCCTACTCGCTTAAAAACATCGCTGATTTTAAAGGGAAGGTGCTCGACTGTGGACTTTTCGGCCTTCAGATGGACATCAACGGACAGGAGGTATGGTTCAAGCTAATCGGGAAATTCAACGCCTATAACCTGCTGGCCGTATACGGTGCAGCCGTGCTGCTCGACGAAAACCCGGAGAATATCCTGACCGAGCTCTCCCAGCTGACCCCGCCTCCCGGCCGGTTTGAGCAGGTGATCTCGCCGGAACACATTGTAGGCATCGTAGATTATGCCCATACGCCTGACGCCCTGAAAAACGTACTGGAAACCATTAACGACCTGCGCCAAGGCCACGAGCGCATTATTACGGTAGTGGGCTGCGGCGGAAACCGCGACAAAGGCAAACGCCCCCAGATGGCCGCTATAGCCTGCGACCTCTCAGATACCGTTATTCTCACTTCTGACAACCCCCGTAACGAAGAGCCGGAAGACATCCTGGCCGATATGCAGGCCGGTGTACCCATCACAAAACGCCGGAAGGTAGAACAGATCACCGACCGCCGCGAGGCTATCCGGCATGCCGTTTCATTGGCAGGGCCGGAAGACATTGTACTGATTGCCGGAAAAGGCCACGAGACGTACCAGGACGTGAAAGGCGTAAAAAGCCATTTTGACGACCGGGAGGAGCTGCGCGTCGCATTTGGTGCTTAACCAGCTGCATTTCTTAAAGAACCGGAGCGCAGCATCTCAGGGGACAGGCGTCATTTCACTCTGCCTGCCGGGTTCATCGGCGCGGACACCCTGAGCGCCGGGACCCTTTTGGTTTCGGGTAGAAACAAATGCAAAGACGGAAAGGCTGAGCACACCGCTCAGCAGCCAGAAAACATCTGTGGCCCACACCTGGGTAAGCGGGGTTTTCCAGAGCCAGTCGCCGGTAGCCAACCCGTTCACCAACGGAACAAGAAGCGAGAAAAAGCCTCCTGATGCCAAGCCGAAACGGGTAACGGCATTTTCTGATTTCAGCAGCAGCACAACCGTTAACGCCATCAGTAGCCAGGAAACAAAGAATACCGTATTGACCCAAAAAGCATGATCCTCTATGCCGGGCACCAGCAGCTCTCCTGAAAATAAAATGGCCGTAGCCGGGAATAAGGTAAAGCAAACGGCCAGGAACACCTGTGTGACCCTGTGGTGAAATTTTTTCCGGGAAGCACTGTACCGGCTATTGTTGCGGGCCTCTTTCCAGATAAGAATACCGCTCACAAAAACAAAACAGGAGAAAAGGGCCATGACGAAATACAGCGCCTTTACAAATAACCCGCCGAAAGACGCAAAGTGCAGATTCGTGATCGACTCGATCACCCGGTAGGTAAATTTATTGTTTTCAGGAAGCGAATGAAAAACCTCCCGGCCATCTTTTAGCCGGTAACCGGCATAGGCATTCGAGAAGAACACTTCCGGATTTTTACTGACCATGCGGAAGGTTATGCCCGCGTCTTCCTTCAACAGGTGATTGGCCTGTATACCCATCAGCCTGTAATCCTGTCCGTAGCGGGCCTCCCATTCACGAAACACCTGCTCTATATGAGGGGTATAATCAGCGGCTGCGGCCTGATCGCTGTATTCGATATTGTACATGGGGTAAGCCAGCCGGAAAACATTTTCAGGAGCCCCTCCGTACAGCAGCAGCACCGTGGGCATCAGCACAAGTATCAGGAGCAGGTAAAAAGCCCCGGTTACGGCATACATCAGCTGGTAAGGTAAGCCCAGCAGGCCGAATACCGTGTGGCTGTTAGTCCAGATCTGCTTCCAGGTTCCGGTAAACCCATAGGCCCAGAATTTGGTCAGCATGTTTTTCCAGTGTACCAGTACGCCGGTAAGAACCGCAAACAGGAAGAACAGCGATACGAAACCGGCAATCCACCGGCCGGCATACGGAATCTGGTCAAAAAAATGGAGCTTGTACAGGGTTTCTCCCACTGTACTTCGCGGCTTTTCCATTATCTCAAAGCTGACAGGGTCCATTTTGCCGGTATAGTGGATCTCGGGGGCACCTTCTTTTTCAGGTTGGATATGGGCGAAGATCTGAACTACGGGACTCTCATCCGTAGGCATGGAAATAAATGTCTCATCGTTAATATCAAACGCTGTTTCGGCGCTTTTCAGGGCATGTATAGCCCGGGCCAATGTAAACTCCCGGATATCGGCTTTCCTTGCCCCGGGATTTTCCCAAAGGTAAAACTCCGATTTAAACAGGGTAAACGCCCCGGCAAAAAAGATGACAAATAATGCCACCGCCAGCACGATCCCGCTTACGGTGTGCAAATGAAAGAATATATTGTACGGCCGGTTGGCAAATCCTTTTAACTTCATGGCCACATGTTTTTTAAAATCCAGAATGCGCTGCCGAAAATCACTGTCAGTGCAAGGAATAAACCCAGGGCATTCCATGCATTTCTGGCCAGGAATACGACTATCATCAGCCCGCCCCAGACCAGGAAAAAGGAAAAGCTGGAAAGAATAATGACCACATCGCGGGTGGCAGGAAATACGGCCAGGAACAAATGGAATGAAGCAGACAGGAGGTACCCGCCTAACAGGGCGGTTACAATTTTTACCGCCCGCTGCCCTTTGGTGGTCAGGTATTTGCTGTTAGCCGGCATAATCTATCCATAAAAAAATTAATAAAACACCCAGGCTTACCCAAGTATACTTCCGGGGGAGATTCAATACAAAAATCAAAAGGCAAAAGGCGGCAGGAATAATCACCGAGGCCATAAAAATACCCATCCCGATACCGTATTGTCGCATGCAAAGCCCGGTGGCCAGGAGCAGCAGGATACCTCCGGCCCCCGCCGGTATACGCCCTTTCAGTTTCGCGTATGCCGAAGGAAAATACTTCGACCTGCTGTAATACGCCAGTCCACCCAGCATGGATAGGAGTAATCCCGTCATAAAAATCGCCTTCATTTTGTTGCAAATATTAATTTTAATTAGATTAATTCAAAATAATTTATTCCTATATTGCATTTCAGAAGAAATTCAGACCTGTGCCGGGATAACCCGCATTATACCCCTACCCCACAGTTCACACAGCCGGATAAGAAAGCAGTATACACGGAGCGAACAAAACATCATTTTTCAAACACAGATTTGAATTATTCCGTAAATACATACAGGAAATGAATAATTATTTTTATTTAGACTAATTATAATTAATAATTTTACGGTCTAAATAGTAACAAACCGTTATGAAGAAAATTATATTTTATTTCCTTATTCTTCCCTTCTTTGCACACCCGGGCCACGCCCAGCAGGTGGATACCGTTAAAACTTACACACTGGAAGAGGTAAAGATCCAGGCGAAAAGTATCCTGAACAAAACCAGCACCGATGCCAACAAGATGCCGGTAGGTTACCTGGAAACCCCGCAGGTGTACAACAGCGTATCAAGAGTGGTGCTGGAAAAGCAGATCGCCACCACCATTGAAGACGCCATGCATAACATTCCGGGCGTGACCAAGCTATGGGATGCTACGGGGCGTACCGACGGCGGCTCTTTCTTTACCAGCCGGGGTTTCCAGACCTCCACCAAAGCCCGTAACGGGGTGGCCAACGTAGCCTCCACCAACCTGGACATGGCGAACATTGAGCGTATTGAGGTGATCAAAGGTCCTTCTGCCACCCTTTTCGGAAGTGTGATCACTTCATACGGCGGGGTCATCAACCGGATCACCAAAAAGCCGCTTTTTGTGGACAAGTCTTCGGTGAGTATCGCAGCGGGCACGCAGGGCTTCTACCGGGGATCGCTGGATATCAACAAAAAGCTGAGCAATACCGTGGCAGCCCGCCTGAATGCCGCCTGGCAGAACCAGGACTCCTGGCAGGACATCGGAACACAGAAGGCCTACCTGGTGGCACCCTCTTTTACTTACCGGCCGAATGAAAGGCTCCAGCTGGACCTGGAAGGCGAGTTCCTGGGTTCAAACGGTAATTCGAACGGGGGAAGCCATATCTTTTTCCTTACCCCTACATTCATTAATACGAACATCGCCGGTTTCCTGACCGCATTGGGAGTTCCGCAGCAAAACGTGGACTTCCTGATGGCCCAGGCTCCCAAAACCTTCAAAGAGGCCTACGGCACCGACAGGATTGACGAATTTAAAGTAAGCTACGACCGGTCTTACCTGAGCGATGACATTAAATTCAGATCCAATACGGCCTCCGTCTTCGGGAACGCCTCTTACCGGATCAACGATCACTGGACGTCTGAAACAGCGATCACCTTCAGCAATACAACGAACAACGGATACATGGGGTACCAATACCTGCTCCCCAATTACCTGATCAGCTTTGCACAAACCATAGTTACCGGTAACCCGAGCTTTGGTACTCCGGGACACGATTACCTGGCGCGAATGGTGTGGAGCCCCACGGGCAATGCCTCAAATTTTGAGATCCAGCAAAACTTTATATCCGATTATACGTTCGAAAATCGCATGAGAAACCGGGCCGTAGCCGGGCTGGATTATTCCAATTTTGTATCGAACATTACCTACAACCGTTTTTACGGTTCGCTGGCCGGCATTCCTTACCCTGACCTGTTTGACATCGTTCCTTCACACGGAGAAGTGCCCAACTATGAAGCCTTTAACCTGGCCAATGTGGAGAAAGCGTACCAGACCAACCCCTCAGGAACACTGGATTACCGGTATACCAATAACGTTTACAGCGCTTACGTTAACGATATCTTCAATATCAACGAATACATTATCCTGAATGCCGGGCTGCGGCTGGATCATTTCTCGTACAGCAACCCCTCTCCGGATGTTGCGGGCTATAACCAGACCAAGCTGGCCCCGAAATTCGGTGCTATTGTTTCTCCGCTAAAAGACAAGCTGGCCTTTTTTGCCAACTACCAGAACGGTTTCACCAATAAAAACGGGAAAGATGCTACAGGAAAAGCGTTTATCCCGGAAGAAGCCAACCAGTGGGAGGCCGGCCTGAAATACAATTTGTGGAATGACAAGGTGACCGGCAGTATCAGCTACTATGATATCCTGGTAAAAAATATTGTACGCTCAGACGTGAATAACCCGTTGTACAATATCCAGGACAGCGAGCAGGCCAGCAAAGGCATTGAGCTGGAGATCCTGGCTAACCCGGTTCAGGGCTGGACCCTTATGGGTGGATACGGGTATAACGACAGCAAGTTTGTCCGGTCTACACCCGATGTGGAAGGCCGGAGACCCCAGGGGTCCGGACCGGAGCATACCGTGAATTTCTGGACCAACTATACCTTTACCTCTACCGTTCTCAAGGGCCTGGGAGCAGGTATCAGCGCCAATTATGCCAGCGAGGCCCTGGCTGTAAGCCTGGCACCAGACGGCGACCTGGTTGTGCCGGCCTATACCCTGATAGGCGCGCACCTGACCTATGACACCCCGAAATGGAAGCTGGGTATCAAGGTAAATAACCTCACCAATGAAAAGTACTGGATGGGCTGGACCAACATGATCCCCCAAAGACCCCGGCAGGGCATAGTGACCGTGGGATATAAGTTTTAGAAATACAATTGCTAATCACCAGGGAAACAGGATAGGGAGCCGCATTGCGGCTCCCTTATTCATTTATTTCCAACCTATGCAATTTTCTTACTCCTGATCATCATTTCCTCTGAAATTATTTAAACACAAAGGCAGGAACCCAGCTGGCAGAGGCCCTGGAAAACTACCTCTTTGATACGGTCACGGCCTTCCCGGTTTCAGCGCTTTTCCGGGCCGCATCCAGGATCTCCACTACCAGCATATTGTTTTCCAGCGAACTGAGGTCATAGGGCGGGAGGCTTACCTCGTTCCGGATCACCGCTTTGAATAATGAAAACGGGTCGTCATACGGTTTTTCCCTTTCAGGCAGCTTTTGCCGGGTTTCGCTGAAACCGTCATAGCCTTCGGCCATCCGTAAGCGCAGATCGTATTTATTATCGGCATAGATAGCCCCAGTAAGCCCGTAGATCTCCATATCTTTCCGGCCTATAGGCCAGTTCCAGGAAGGCTGAATGACGGCATTGGCGTTATCGTACGTCAGAATGATGGTGGCGTCATCGTCTGCTTCCGGGTTATTCTCCGGTTGAAGCTGCTGAAAAGCGGCCAATACACGCCGGGGCTTCTGACCATTCATGAGCCAGGTCATCAGGTTGGCGCCGTAGCACCCGAAGTCGGTGCTGGCTCCACCGCCATTGTACCGGGGATCAATGAGCCAGTCGAGAAACTCCCGGTCTATCCCGATCTTCTTAGGCCCCCTGTGGCCGTCTCTGACCACCACTTTCCGGATCCCGCCAATGGTTCCCTCCTTTACCATTTCAGCCGCCCGGGCGTTAGTGGGGTACCAGGTCGTCTCATAGTTCGTCAACAAATGAATACCGTATTTTTTAGCCAGGGCCTCCATCCTCCGGGCCTCTTTCAGGTTAATGGCCAGAGGCTTCTCCACCATCACGTGAATGCCGTGTGGCGCCGCCTTTTCCACCACTTCCCGGTGTCCGGAAATCGTATTGAATGCCGCTACGGCTTCCGGTTTCTGCGCAGCGATCAGCTCTTCCATGGAATTATATACCTTATCAGGAGAAAAGCCGTACCATCCGGCATATTTGGCGATCACCTCCTTGTCCTGCTCCACAATGCCCACAATCTCAAAATCGCCCCGCTTCTCACTGGCGAAAACCGTGTGCACATGGGTATGCGTCAGGCCGATCACCCCGAGCCGTAAAGGCCTGTTATCCTGAGCATAAGCCAGCAAAGGGAGGAAAAAGAACAGGAAAAGGGTCTTGATTTTCATGGGTTTAAGTGCTCAGGTGTAATAATCTGTTTGCCGATGTTCAAATATATAATTTTTTCTTACTTTTGGACTACCATTACGACTTTAATATGAACCAAGAAAGTTATCCATTCAATTTTATTGATCAAATCTTTGTTTTTGAATTTGAGAGCATCAGCCCGGGCAAAACAATCAAAAAGCTGGTCGAGATTTCATTAGTTGATTATGAAAATCAGGTTTTCAATATAGCCCTTGTAGACGTTTTACCAGATAATACCCTGAGTGATTTAACCGTCAGTAATAATTCGGATATGCCTAAAGTATTAGCTACCGTTTTCAGGGCTTTAGATCAGTTCTTTAAATTCATACCAGGGGCAAAAGTTTTTTTATCCGGAAGTACCCCATCCAGAACACGGCTTTATCAAATGGCCATATCCAAATACCTTTGTGAATTAGAACTTAAATTTAATTTTTGGGGTTTTATAGGAGATAAGTCCGAAAACTTTACAAAAGGGAGAAACTATGAAAGGTTTACGATTTCACTAAAACAATTGTGAAGATGAATACAAAAAAAAAACGGGAAGCCCCTCGTGTTTTTAAAACCCTGGAAGAGGCCAGAACTGTCTGGAGAAATGAAGCCAGAGAATTCTTGAAGAAGGTGGACATCGCGCAGTTGGATGCATTAATTGCTCAAAAAAGGCAGCGTCAGACTAATTCATAAAAGGTTCTCCTTTCCTTAAAATAATTGGAACCCCAACAAGCGGAGACTCTGCAAAACTACCTCTCTGATACGACTACGACCTTGCCGGCAGCTTTTGCCGGTTTTCCTTATACAAAAAAGCTCAACCCGTTCGTCATGAACGGGTTGAGCTTTTTCAGGGGAATAAATAATTATTTTACCTTTACAATAGCGGTGATCTGGCCGCCCTCCACCTTCAGGCCTTTGGCGGCTTTTGCGCTGGCCACATCAATAGAATATACCCAGCTGCCTTCTGCTGTATTTAAGCCGATGTAAACCGTTTTACCGTCATCGCTTACGGTGTTATTGTTGTACGAGGCAGACGAAGACGAAATTTCGGCAGGTGTACCCGTAACCCAGGTAAAGGTTTGGTTGTACACATCGGCAATGGCCAGCTTCCTTGCGCCGGTGGTAGCGTTTTTGTCACCGTACATGTACAGTAAAAACTTACCGTCTTTGATATAGGTCTGGTTGGAAATATGGTGCCCGCCTGATTTTTCCTCTACATTAAAGAAGTAGCTCTTGTCAAATTCGGTAGCATCTTTGTTCACCCGCAGGAAGGCCGACGGCTTTTTGGACGTCAATACACCGCTGTTGGTTCCTGCGGCCGGAGAAAAAGCGTAAACGTCTCCTTTCTCATCTACCGCCAGCCCGTCGTTAAAATAGGCGCCGATGTAGCCGGTCCGGTTGTCTTTGATCACTTTTTCGAGCGTAAGATCGGGGTAAGAGAATACCGCAATCCAGGAGCTGTCGGCGTAAGCCGTTCCGAATACATCACTGCAGCAGCCCTTGATACTCATATAAGGGGCAAATACTTTGTTTCCCACCTGTTTGGCCCAGGTAAAGTGTGCTCTTTCCCCGTTTCCTGCCAACTGAACAATATTGGCCTGCTTTTCACCCACAATCTGGGAGTTTTCTGTATTGATCCGGAAGAAGGTGGCACTTTCATTCCCACTGCGGGGCACCTTAATGGTCAGGATATCGTCATTGACCACGGTAAAGACCTGTACGGTTTCGCTCTGGAAGTCGGAGATCTTCTCCAGCTTTCCGCGGTCATCCAGGCGATAGGTGGTAACGGCTCCCGGGTTTCCCTGGCCGTAAAGCAGGCTGAAAAATTTTCCTTTGTGCGACAGGTAATACCGGTAGCTTCCGTCCTGCTCAATTCCCTGCCCAATGGTGCTGATGGTACCCTGGGTCAGGTCATCGGTGGTCAGCAGGTAGTCTGCCACGCCCTGTGAGCCCACAGGTGCCGAGGCGATAACATAGCGTGATTTTGCCTGAGGTTCCGGTTCCGGCTCGGGATCCGGCTTGGTTGTACTTTCAGAGCAGCTCATTACAACACCTGCCAGCAGTGTTGCCATTACTATTAATTTAGGTGACTTTAACATAATATATTGATTCATTTATTTACTGATGAAATACCTGGCTTTCAGGTAAAAAGCCCGGCCGGGTTTCTGCAGGCTGAAATTGTCATACAGCCGGCTGTCAAGAAGGTTCTTGCATTCGAGCGAGAGGTTATACTTCCCATCTTTCATGGTATAGACCACATTGGCATCGTGAGAAAGCTGCCGGGGAATATCCAGCTTATCGTTTCCGAGGCTGGGCCAGTAGAGGTAATACGCATGAACATACAGCAGGTTATACCCTACCGACAGCATGGTACCTTTTTTACCGGCTATATTTTTAAAGAAAAATGAGGCGTCGGTATTCCCGAAGAGGAAAGGCATATTGGGGATCCTGTCGCGGTAAAGCGGGCTCACAATGGTGTAGCCTTCTTCGTATTTCGTGTTATTCCGGAGATTCTGGTACGTAAGGTTGGTACCGGCGGTAAACAGGTGGCTGTACGAATACCTGAACTCCCCGTCCAGGCCGAAGTTGGTCACGTCGGCCAGGTTATCCATTACCTGCTTGGTCTGGTTATTGTTCAGCCGCGCGCGTATAAATCCACGGGCATCCCGGTAGATCACGTTCCCGTCAAGACTGTACCGGTGCCGGCTGCCGATTTTTCCTTTGTGGTCAAACCCCAGGTTATAGTTGTAGCTCGTTTCGGGATCCAGCTCAATATTTCCTTCCAGGTTGATGAGGTCACCGAAGAGCTCATCGGTTTCGGGCAGGCGGTAGCTTTTTTCGAAAGAGGCCTTCAGCTGAAGATTGGAGAGCAGGTAATAGGAAGAAGCGATGCCGTATCCTACTTCATTGAAGGTATTTTCCTGCACCATGTAGGCTACGTCGCCCCAGTTTCCGCTGGGGTTATAGCTCTGGGAGTATTTGTTCCACTGGTGGAAGTACTTGACAAAGGCTGAAGTGCTCCATTTTTCATTGGGATCGTATTTATAGCCAATGCCCAGCACATTTTTGGTGTTTATTTTAGGGAGATCGTATTTTTCGTCCTGGGGGAAAAGCTCATCCGAGCCTTTCCGGTTAAAGGTATTAAAAACATTATTGACGGTAAGGGTGTTCTTGTCATTGACCCGGTAGTTTACATTGGTGGTGACCAGCCCGTTATTGTTTCCGAAACGGTACAGCGATCGCTCTCTTTCGCTCCCCAGGCCCTGGTACTGCTTGTATTGCTGAAACCAGTTGTACCGGCGGTAAACGGTATCCACATTCTGCTCTTTCCCGAGGTTATAGTTGGCATTGACGGTCACGTCAAGTCCTTTGACAAGAAGGTCGCGCTTCATATATTTCAGCGAGGGCATGACGATGCTTCCTTTCCGGTACCACTGCCCGAAAACGCTGACCATCCTGGCACCGGTCTGGATTTCGGCCCGGTTCTGGCCCAGGGTCACCCCTACCAGCAGGCGGTCGGCATATTTTTTCCCCACCACCCCGATGTTGGCAATGAGGGTCTCGTTATGGTAATTGTCGTGGAACCGTCTTACCCGCTGGTCCCTGAAGTATTCTCCCGTGTTAATATCGGCTACGTCCACATTTACCCAATAGTTGTTATCCGAATAATTCTGGAATGCGTTGAGCTGGAATGTAAAGCCCGACTTCGTGGTTATCCCGGTGTTAATGGCGGTACGGTGGGTGTTGAACGAACCGAAAGAGTAGGAGGCATCCAGGTAAGACCGCTGGTTATTGGCCGTAACAATGTTGACGGCCCCGCCCAGGGCATCCGAGCCCAGCCAGATAGGTACAACTCCCTTGTAGACTTCCACCCTTTCGGCCAGGTTGATGGGAATATTGTTGAGCTGGAACGACGAGCCGAAGTTGTCCATCGGAATGCCGTCAATAAAAAATTTTACCTGGCGGCCCGTAAAGCCATTCAGTGAAAAATTGATCCGGGAACCCAGTCCGCCGTTCTCCCGCACCCGAACGCCGGAGACCCGGTCAAGGGCGTGCGACAGGTCGAGGGTGGAGTTGTGCAGCTTGCCGGCATCAATGGCCGTAACATTAAACGACTGCCGGTTCACTTCCCTGACTTCCGAGCGGCCTATGACCGACACGTCTTCCAGCTGGTGCGCATCCGGCTCCAGGACGAGGTCGAGTCGCTGATGCTCACCCGCTTTTAATACGATTTTCCGTTCTACCGGCTGAAAGCCCAGGAAAGTTACCCGGAGGGTATACGCACCGGGCGCAAGGCTGGCCAGTGTATACCTGCCGGCCTCTGTTGAGAACACCCCTTTGGAAATACCGGCCAGGTATAACGACGCTCCAGGAAGCAATTCTCCGTCAGTACTTTTGACTGTTCCTGAAATAGTACAATTATTCTGTACCTGGGCCTGCAGCTTTCCTACACAGATGGTTATAAGGAATATAAAAACAAGAAGTAGAGTTCTGGTATTCATAGCAAACTAGTTATTTAAGCAAACTCCTTTAGACGAGTTCATTATTTACGAGGGCAAAAGTATTTATATTTTTATTTAGACTAATTAAAAATAGTATTTTTTTCTCTTGTGTCTGGAAAAAGGCAGAATTAGTTTATATTATTATTGGTATAGTACAATTTTATTGTTATTTTTATTTAATCTAATTAAAATTTAAAAACATCTTCTAATTTTGCACCATCGAAACCCTCCGGCAGGGCTCATTAAACCTTTTATACCGGATGTTTACATTTATTTGTTTTCTTTTTATATCGGGATTCATGTTGTGGATGAATACCTCCCAACGGATCACACAGCCTGCTAAAACCGGCTTTATGGCTACCTTACCGGCCCGGCCGGGTCCGGGCAAATGGCTGGCTACACTGTTGTTTGCGGTAGCGTTTTTCCTGGCTGTCCTCGTCCTGGGAACGGGTAGCGGCATTTTTGCCTCGGTGGTTATCCTGATGGCGGCAGGCGGGCTCACCGTACTTCTCCGCCCGTTTAATTATCTCGGCAGAAGAAGTGTACTGCTCATTTTTATTATCTGCTTACTGCTTGAACTCCTGTTTAACTATGCCGGCCAATAAAAAATATTTAACCCGGTCTCCCTGGATGAGGCTGAATAAAATTCTTGCCGGAAGCGCCGGCGGCTACCTGGTTATGGTAAGCTTTCATGTTTTCCTGGGTTACGTGCTTCCCCGGCCCGAGGTTATGGCCACCGCTTTTTTTTCCGGGTATATCCTGTGGGCATTCTTGCTGCTGTGGGCCTTTACCACCCGCCACATCTGGAGGCTCTGGATGCTGTACCTGGCCTTAACCTTTCTCTTCCTCCTGCCTCATTTTTTGAAAATTACCCCTCTCTATGGATCTTAGGAAATACAATATCTACTTTCATACGCATACCATCAGCGGGATCATCATTGCCGCGCTGCTGTATGTGATCTTTTTTGCCGGTTCATTTTCTTTTTTCCGGGATGATATTACCGCCTGGCAGAAGGGACGGTCTGCCGTATCGGGGAAAATAGATGCCGACTACAATTTCCTGATGGACTCCCTGGCCCGGAATTACAACCTCCGCGGGCGGGACTTCGGATTTTACCTCCTCCGGCAGGGGCACGGTACCTACCTCAATATGTCTTCTTCCAAAGATACCATCATCAGCAAGCCGCGGAAAGAGGCTCCGGCCCGCGGGCGCGGGAGACGAGGGGGCGACAGCGATTCGGCGTATTTCCTGTACCATTTTACCGACAAGAAGCCGGTTACGTATACCGAAGGCTACGACATGGGCGAGTTTCTGTACCGGCTGCATTTCCTGGCGCAGCTGAACCAGGTTCCCATCCGTATCGGCACTCCTTTCGGGTACCTGCTGGCAGGTATCGTGTCTTTTCTTTTCCTCTTTGCCCTGATCACCGGTCTGCTGCTGCATTGGGACAAGATCGTATCCAATTTCTTTATATTCCGGCCGTGGAGCAAGTGGAAGACCGTATGGACAGACATGCATACCGCTTTGGGGGTAATCGGCTTCCCGTTCCAGTTTGTTTTTGCCGTAACGGGCATTGTACTGATCGTTAATTTCGTGCTGATCTCGCCCTTCACCCGGCTGCTCTATAACGGCGACCAGGAAAAAGTATACGAGGAGCTCGAATACAACATCCCCATGAAAGCCGAATACAGCTACCGCCCGCTTGCCGGCTCGTTTGACCTGAACGCGTTTGTCAGCCACTGGCAAAATCAATGGGGTAAAAACCCGGTAACCCGCATTAATATCATTAACTACCTGGACAGCAGCATGCAGGTGCTTGTAACATCCAAACCTGACCCGGCAGAAAGCTTTGCGGGCTCGGGCTATGCGCTTGTTGATGTGGCTTCGGGTAAGGTTCTGCAGCAGAAATCACCCGTTTCAGATACCCGTTACATTGACCGGGTAAAGAGTGTGCTTTACCACCTTCATTTCGGTGATTTCGGCGGTAAACCCCTGCGGATCGTGTTTTTTCTGCTGGGCCTTACCGGGTGCCTGGTTATTATTTCAGGAATTGTGATCTGGCTGGTAGCCCGCGATAAGACCGCCACACCCCGCCATAAACGGGTATTCAACTTTTGGGCCAGTAATTTCTTCCTGGCGGCCTGCCTGAGTATGCTCCCGGTCACCGCCTTTACCTTTATTATGATCAAAGCCCTGGATGAAGTGAACCAGTCGGTCATTTATGATGTCTATTTCTACAGCTGGCTGATCCTGGGAATCTTTTTAATGGCCTGGAGAAATTTACCCCTGATGAATAAGATAACCCTGGGGCTTTCAGCGGCTTTGTGCCTGGGCGTACCCCTGGCCAACGGGTTCTGCGACGGCCTCTGGATGTGGGATACGTATATACGTCACGAATGGGATATTTTCTTTATTGATGCCCTGTTCCTGGCGCTCTCAGCCGTATGCGGATTTGCCTTATGGCGGGTGAAACGGGATGCCCGGCCGTTCAAAATTATAGGATGATGAAGTCTCCCGGCCAGTTCCGGGAGACTCCCCCGTTAAATTATATCCGCACTATTTTCTGAACGGTATCTCCTTTCTTAATGGCGTCGTCTGCCTTTCTGGCCGACTTGTTGGTCACATATACGGTACCCGTATTTTTATCCAGGACAATGGTATTGGCCAGTCCTTCGGTAGGTACCCGCTCTTTCACCTTATACGTTTCGGTATCAATAACGGCTACTTCTTTTTTCTCGCGGTTGGCAGTAAACAGCAGGCCGCTTTTTTCATCGTACACCAGGCCTATGGGTGAAGCGTCATATCCCAGGTAAACCTTGTCAATGATTTCCCCGCTGCCGGCATCCAGCACGGTGATGTTATTGTCGTTCGACTGGGAAACAAACAAGCGGTTCTTTTTCAGATCCAGGGCAATATTCAGCGGGCAGTACGACCAGGTCTTCCATTTCCCTACCAGCTCATTGGTTTTGGAATCATAGACCAGCACATTCCCCTGCATGGTGCCTGAGTCTGTGGCATATATCCTTCCCTTCCTGCTGTCTACGTTCAGTCCCAGCGGAAACGCCCCCGGTATGGCTATGGTTTTCAGGTATTTATTGGTTTTCCCGTCTACCACCCAGATAGAAGGATCACCGTGATCGGAAACGTACACCAGGTTCCTGTCCTCATCTACCACGATCTCCCGGATCTTGGATTTCTCACGCCCGCTGGGGATAAGGGTACTTTTCCGGGTTTTCAGATCCACAGCACTGATGTTCTGCTGGATAGAATGCCCCACGTACAAGGTTTGTGTCCTGGTATTGATGGCCATACCAAACGGGGTGTATTTCCCGATATTGATAGAGTCTTTTACGGCCAGTGTAGCCTCATCCAGGACATAGACAAACTGGTCTGTTTCCGCCCTGAACCCTCCTTTGGGCCCCGCCACATACACACTTTTGGTGACCGGGTTGTGCACCAGCTGGTAAATGCTGGCATTGATCTTCTGAACGGCATCTACTTTGAACATTTTAGGAGCCGCCTCCTCTTTTTGCTGGGCAAACGCGCCTAAGCATACCATTGAAAAGCCGAGCACTGCTATACTTTTTTTCATGTTGATATTTGATGGTTAATAATACATATTCCGGCCATTTGACCGGTCAGGGGCAAAATTACTATTTTTATTTAGACTAATTATAAATAATAACAAAATCTCTTATAATTCCGGAGAAAGAAGGCATACTCCGCCGGTATGGATCATCAAAGCTCATGGCAGGTTACCCCACGGCCTGAAAGGTTTTCAGCACACTTTCCAGCCCGGTGCTTCTTGAGCCTTTCACCAGGAAGAAGGTGTTTTCAAATTTCATGTCCAGCAGCCAGTTATGCATGGAGAATTTATCCGTAAAGTAGAGGGCTTTGGGTAAATACGGGAGGGCGTGCCGCATATTTTCGCCGTATAAGACCACGTAGTCGAAACCCAGGCGGCTCACCAGCTCGCCCAGGGCGGCGTGCTCTTTTTCAGCGTAATCGCCCAGCTCAAACATATCGCCCAGGATCACCACTTTCTTTTTGGGGGTCTGCAATGCCGCAAAGCTTTTTACCGATGCCTCCATAGACGACGGGTTAGCGTTATAGGCGTCCATCAGGAAGGAGTTGGAGCCCGCTTCTACCGTTTGTGAGCGGTTATTATCGGGATTGTACCCGGCAATTGCCGCGGCGGCGGCGGCTTCTTCCACATTGAAATACAACCCAATGTTAAAGGCCGTCTGCATGTTGTCAAAATTGTATTTCCCGCCGATGTGCGAGGTGTAGCGCTTGCCGCTGTGCGGAGCCGTGAATTCAACCACGGGACTTTCGGCTGTCATTTGCAGTGCATTTTCATCGTTTCCGTAATACACCACCGGCAATATGTTTCTTTCTTTTACCAGGCTGACCACCTTTTCATCGGTAGCGTTGACAAAGACTATCCCGCCTGATTTTTTCAGAAAGTCAAACAGCTCGCCTTTGCCCTTCCGGATCCCCTCTTCTCCTCCGAAGCCTTCCAGGTGTGCTTTGCCCAGGTTGGTAATAAATCCGTGGGTAGGTTTGGCGATAGCGCACAGCAGCTCAATCTCTTTCTGATGGTTGGCCCCCATTTCTATAACCGCTACCTGCGTATCATCGGGCATAGACAGCAGCGTGAGCGGTACGCCGATGTGGTTATTCAGGTTTCCCTTTGTAGCGTGAACCTTATATTTTTGTGCCAGCACCCGGGTCAGCAGCTCTTTATTGGTGGTCTTGCCGTTAGAGCCCGTCAGTCCGATCACCGGCACGTCAAACTGCCGCCGATGATATCGTGCAAGCCGCTGAAGAGTTTCCAGTACATCCTCAAACAGAAGGCAGCGCTCGTTGACCGCATATTCCGCTTCATCTATTACGGCGTAGGCCGCTCCTTTACCCAGGGCTTCTTCCGCAAAGGTGTTTCCGTTGAATTTGTCGCCTTTCAATGCGAAAAAAATACATCCTTCGGTAATATTCCGGGTATCGGTAGTAATTCCCGTAGCGGTTTTATACAGCGCGTATAGTTCTTCTGTTGACATCTATTGTTTTGTAAAATCTTTCAAATTTCAGCAATTTTCATAACTTCGTAATTCATTATGGAAGAAACTTTTGAAACCTACGTATCGGCTTCGGGGAAAACACTGAAGATCGTTTCTGACGCCCACAGCGTTAAAGATATCAGCTTTGTCGAAGAGAAAGGCCCGGATTCTCCCACACAGCCGGAGATCCTGGAAAAAGCAGCCCGGCAGCTGGAAGAATATCTTTCGGGGAAGAGAGAAACATTTGATTTGAAGCTCGATCCTGACGGTACTGATTTTCAGAAGAAAGTATGGGATCTTCTGCAGACCATTCCTTTCGGGAAAACCAAAACCTACGCCTGGATGGCCGATCAGCTGGGCGACCCCAAGGTGATCCGGGCCGCCGCCTCTGCCAACGGGAAGAACCCCATTGCCATTGTCATTCCCTGTCACCGGGTGATCGGCTCAGACGGCAGCCTGACGGGCTATGCCGGCGGACTGGACAATAAACGGTTTTTGCTGGAGCTGGAGAGAGCGAACGGGGTACTAACCTTATTCAATTGACAATGGACAATGTACAATTGACAATGAAACAGTTGTCAATTGTACATTGTCCATTGTCAATTATCAAAACAGCCACTTCAGCGCCTTCGGGAACTCCTGTCCCCAGCGCTTTTCATTGTGCAGCCCTTCGGGATCAAGCTCTGCTTTGATCTGTACTTTTTCAGACGAAAAGCCCTGTCCTTCAATGGTTGAAATCAGCTTTTCAATATTGGTAAACATGGTGGTACTTTCTTTTCCTCCACCGTAGATATAAATTTTGGTATCGAGCGGATTAAAAAATTCCACCGCATCAAAATAAATTTTGGGGCTGGTCCACAAGGCCGGCGAGAATACCATTAAACGGCCGATTTTCTCCGGGTACATCATACCGGTATATATGCTGATGAGGCCGCCCATAGAGCTGCCGCCGATACCGGTAAACTGGCGCTCAGGCAGGGTACGGTATTGCTCATCGATCAGGGGTTTCAGCGTACGCACAATAAACGTGGCATACCGCATACCTTCTCCTTTCTGGTTTTCTTTCGGCGTTTTGTAGGGCGAATATTCCGAATTCCGGGTTTCGTCGCCGTGATCAATGGCCACCACAATGACATCGGTCTCTCCCTGTCTTTTCAGCAGCGAGATCCGCTTGTCAATTTCCCAGTTGCCGTAAGCCGAGCCGTTTCCGAACAGGTTCTGGGCATCGTTCATGTACAAAACCGGGTAGCGTTTTTCCGTATTCGTATGGTAATCGTGCGGCAGGAGAACCGATATTTTCCGCTTCCGCTTCAGCTGGGGAATTTCAAAGGCATCCGAGAATATTTCCACCAAAGGCATAGTTTCCTCATCAAACGGCGTGTAGCCGTTCTGCCTCCATAACGGCACGAAATCAGGATTTCCGAGCTCTTCCTGGTCAAAGAGGCGGTTCCGGGGGCTGTTTCCCAGCACATCCAGCTCTACATTGTCCCAGCCTCCTTTAGTATATTTATAGTACGTTTTTTCTACCAGGTCAGGCACTTTATCCAGGCTGATCCTGAACCGGCCCTCGTCTACCCTGTCCATAATAAAATCAGGGTCAGCAGGATTCCAGTTACAAAAATCTCCAGTCAGGAAAACGGGCCGGTCGTCTTTTATGCGTGTCTCTACCTCTAAAAACATTTTTCCAATTAAACGGGACACAAATTTAACATTTATGTATAAACATGCTTAAGGTAGAGGCGCAAAATTTTGCGCCTCTACCGGCACCGTTATATTTCCAGTATCCTGAATCCTTTGGCTGGAACCTTCACTTCTTTCTGCCACGATGACCCGTCCAGCACATCTTTCATGCGGGCCCCGTCAGGGATCATTTCCGCATAATCGCTGCTTCTGACTACCGTTTCTTCTTCGTTTTTGTTGAGAATCACCCACAGCTTTTTCTGTCCGTCGAAACGGAAATAGCTGTAAATCCCGTTTTCCGGCACAAAATGCACCAGCTTCCCGTGATGGACCACCGTGGCGGTCTTCCGCCAGTTAAAGAGCTGACGGGTGAAGTCCTGCAGCTCTTTCTGCAGCGGAGAGAGGTTTTCGCCTGTAAAGGCATTTTTCGGGTCTCCCGGCCAGCCGCCGGGCATATCGGCCCGTAATACCCCGTGCTCTTCCGAATCCGGGTTAGACATGCCTATTTCCGTGCCGTAGTACACCTGGGGAATCCCCCGTACGGTAGCCAGGAACGCCAGTCCCATTTTGAATAAGCGCGGGTCTTCTTTTACCTGGGTAAAAAAGCGGTTCATGTCGTGGTTATCACCAAAAACCACCAGGTTATCGGGTGCCGGGTACAGGTAGTCGTCTGAAAGAGCCTGGTACAGGCGGGCCAGCCCGGTATGAAAACCTTCTTTTTCGGTTAGCGCCTGGCCCAGGGCCGCCTGCAGCGGGAAGTCCATCATTGACGGTATGTACGTTTCGTAGCCGTCTTCGTTGCGTTTCCCTTTCTGCCAGTAGGCAATGGTATTGGCTTTGGTGGTCCATTCCTCTCCTACCACATTCAGGTTCGGGTATTCGGCCAGGATGTCTTTCATCCATTGGGTAAGGAATGCTTTTTCAGAATACGGCCAGGTATCTACCCGCAGGCCCGACAGGCCGGCATATTCGATCCACCAGATGGTGTTCTGGGTCAGGTAGCGGGCCATAAAGGGATTCCGCTGGTTGAGGTCGGGCATAGACGGCACAAACCAGCCGGCCTTCATGGCCTCCCGGTCTTTTTCAGAGGCATGGATATCCTGGTGCACTTCGCGGCGGTGGTTGGTAGGCTGGAATTTCCCGCCGTTGTTGATCCAGTCGCTGAAAGGCATGTCGGCCATCCACCAATGGTCAATTCCACAGTGATTCGGAATCACGTCCATAATCCATTTCAGGCCCATGGCATTGGATTGACGCACCATTTCTTTGAACGACTCGTTGCTGCCGTAGCGCGGATCGATCCGGTAATAATCGGTAATCGAATAGCCGTGGTAGGTGACCTGCTGCAGGTTGTTTTCCAGGAGAGGCATGCTCCACAGGGTGGTGAAGCCCATGTTTTTTATGTAGCTGAGGTGCTCGGTAATGCCCCGGATGTCGCCGCCGTGCCGGCCGTTATAGTGCAATCGGTTCAGCTTTTCTTTGGTGTCAGGGGTGTTGTCATTGCCGGTATCGCCGTTGGCAAAGCGATCGGGAGTGATCAGGTAGATCACGTCTGAGTTATCAAAACTTTTGCGCGAAGCCGAGTTCGCCACCCGGTTTTCGAGCTTCAGCGTACGGGAAATTACTTTCCCGCCGGCCGATGTGAAGTCGATCTTTACATCGCCCGCTTGGGCCGATTTCTCAATCTTCAGGTCAAGAAAAAGGTAGTTCGGGCTGTCGGCCTTGTGTGTTTTCACCAGCTTCACCCCGTTGTATTTTACAGAAGGCCGGGTTTCGGAAATGTTCTTCCCGTATACCAGTACCTGGAGCCCGGGGTTATGCATGCCTGTCCACCAAACCGACGGTTCCAGGCGCTGGATTTCCTGCGCCGACAGGGATATGCAGACAAAAAGGAGTACTATTATTTTTTTCATTTAAATTTCTTTAATGACCAAACGGTATAACTTTTAGCTGAGGTGCTGATCTCTGCCCGGCCACCCGCATCGGTAGTGAGCGTCAACCCGCTATTCCCGGAATAATCATAGATTACAGCATTCTTCCACGGTGTTACAATGGTGCGCTTAATGGTGCGCGATGCATTATTCAGCGTTACCACCAGGCCGGGAGTAGCGCTGTCACCACTGCGCTGCGCCACGTAAAAATCCGTATCGGAATACAAAACCACCAGGTTTCCCGCGGCCAGTGAACGGTTAATTTCAATCAGCTTTTCCAGGCGGGGCTTTGACAGGATACTTTCGTAATCGCTGTAAAAAATGCAGGGATAGCCCGGGTGGGTCAGGATATACGCATAGGCCAGCATCCGGTTTTCTGCCGAGCCGATGCGGTTGCCCTGGTTGGTGTCTTTCTCGGTATCGTGGTTGTTGACAAAGGTCACGGCTTTTTCCGGGTACACTTTCCAGAGTGCATTCCGCTCCCCGAGAATTTTCATATTGTTGCCGTCAAGAGCCTGCTCCAGGTTATAAAAATTGGCAAAATCAAAGGCCCGGATACCGGTTTTATCTACCCAGGTTCTCAGGTAGTCGGTGTTGCCGTCCCATGCTTCCAGTACCCCGAAACCGCCTACGGCATCCATCCACGATTTCACCACCGAGGGATCAAAGCCCTTCACGTAATCAAAACGCCAGCCGTCAAATTTCATGGTATTTTTATAATACCGCGCCACGGAAGAGTCCGATTCCCAGAACCATTTTTTCACATTGGGATTTTCGTGGCAAAGATCCTGCTCTTCAAAAAACAGGGCCTCGGCGTCCCGGTCGTGAATATGGTTGGGATGAAAGTCTTCGTAGCTGCGGTTAAAGCGGCCTGAAGCCGGCCGGAATAAGGTATAGGTCTCCTTGTTCCGGTAAGGATTGTATTCCGCCTGGCCGCCGCTGTTGTGGTTCAGCACAATATCTGCAATAACCTGCATACCCAGCCCGTGCGCTTTGGAGATCAGCGCTTCCAGCTCGGCCCGTGAGCCAAAACGGGTTTTCACGGTGCCCATCTGGTTATATTCCCCGAAATCGAAGTAATCCATCGGGTCATAACCCATGGAGTACCCGCCCGACATCCCTTTGGAGGCCGGCGGCAGCCAGAGGCGGTCTACTCCTATTCCCTTCCAGTCGTCCAGCCGGGCACTAATGGTATTCCACCAGGCCTGACGCGGTTCCACATCCCAGTAGAAGCCCTGCATCATCACGCCTTCCGGCCGCAGGTAAGAGGTAAGGTCTTCGGGGTCTGTGCTGGTCTTCGCCGGGTCATTGCCGCTTTTGCAGGCGGCAAGAGCCAGTACGAGAAGGAGAATCCTGATGCTTTTTTTCATAGCCATAAAGAGTATCTGAAAGATGGGGTGCTGGTGTCAGTTCGAGCGAAGACGAGAACCAAACGCCTCTCGTCTTCGCTCGAGGTGACACCAGCACCCATACTTGTCAATAACAAGGTGACAAAGGTACCCCTGCCTGCAGTTCGGGCGTAGCCGGGAACCGCGTAGCCGGGGCCTTTCAGACAGCCACGTATATTTTACTTCTTCGTCAGCTTATACGTAGGTGTTGAACCGGAGAAGTCCAGCACAATATCGTACGTTCCGGCTGCTACCTTGATGTTATCGCCACCGGATTCCAGTGAGCCGTCAGCCCCGGTATCGCCGTAGTTAACATCCCAGGCATTGTCAGCCCTGAACTTGATCTCCCCGGCTTTCAGCACCACGTTCCTGGCAACCCACACTCCTTTGGTATCAAAGTCGGCAGCGTACTGCGAATAATCCAGGTCCATCAGCACGTCCGGTCCGTCCCATCCGTTCGGAGAGGCATCGCCCACCACACCCCACAGGTGCGTTACCGGCAGCAGGCTGTAGGTATTATCGTTCAGGTTCATGGTCACCAGGTATTTCCCGGCAGCCACTTTGATGTTATCGCCGCCATCGTCAAGGGTACCGTTGGCCCCGTTATCGCCGAAGTTAACTCCCCAGTCAGCGTTTAAACGGAACTTCATTTCTCCTTCTTTCAGGGTAATGATGGTTCTCCACTGATCAGAGAACGGATCGTAGGTCATTTTCCCGTCAGGAGTAGCGCCCCAGTCGTTAAAGGCGCTTCCTACTATGCCCCATGAATATTTCTCGAGCTTGTAGGTCAGCTTGCCCAGGTCCAGGGTGATTTTATAGGTTCCGGCAGTCACCTTGATGTTGTCTCCGCCGGCGTCAAGCGTTCCGTCAGCCCCGCTATCCCCGTAGTTCACATCCCATCCTGAATCTTTCCGGAATTTGATCTCCCCGTTTTTCAGGGTGAGGTAAGCCACGTATACCTCGTTCTGAGCCGTTCTGTAGAATGGCCCGTCAGGAGTAGCGCCCCAATCGTTATAGGCATCGCCTACCACGCCCCAGGGCGTGCTCAGATCCAGCACATTCGCATACGGTGTAGCGCTCAGGCTGGCTACCGGTGATACGATAGAGGTAGCAGAAGACAGTACAATGCTTACGCGCACATCCAGGAGGTGCACTTCGTCAGGCTTCAGGCCCAGGTTTAGCAAAATGGCGTTCAGCTCGGAGCCTTTGAATTCCTTTTTCAAAGCTGAGCCAACCGAGGTGCTGTAGCCTTTTGAGAAGTCTCCGCCTTTCTTATCGATCTGGAGCAGGTAAGACGGTGCTGCCGCGTAACCGAAGTCAGGCGCTGCCCAGGAAACGGTCAGTACCGGGTTGCTGGCTTCGTCTTTGCTCAGCACCAGTGAAGGGGCCGAAAGCGTGATCTGGGTACCGGCGCCCTCGTTCATGACGGCCCTGATCTCATCTTTCTCACACGACCAGAGACCTGCCACCGCAAAAAGTATAATTAATATTCTTTTCATTTCTACATTCATTTTAGCGTTGTTTAATAACCCGTGGTTTGCGTAAGATTAGGATTCACCATAATGGCCTCCGCAGGTACCGGGTACAGCTTGTACTTGGCATCTACGGCTCTTCCGCCCTGTACTCCGCCTTTCCAGGCCCACAGGTAGGTATCGGTTACCAGCTGGTTAAAACGGATCAGGTCGGTTCTGCGGTGTCCTTCCCAATACAGCTCTCTTGCACGCTCATCCAGGATGAACTGCAGGTTAAGTGACGCATCGGAGATGTTTCCGGAGGCATTACCATAGGCCCTGCTTCTTACGGTGTTCACATAGCTGAGCGCCGTAGCCTTATCACCGGTGGTTGCTCCTCTTAAAACCGCCTCCGCATAAATCAGGTACATTTCTGATAAGCGGAAAACCGGGAAGTCGGTATCGGTGAAGTTCCTGTCGGGGTGATTGCCTATTCTTCCGTCCACATAGTTATTGGTCCATTTCTTAACGTGCACGCCGTTATTGAAATTGGTGATGTCATCAATTTCATTTTCTACCGGGTCAATTTTATATTTCGACGTGGTAAAGAGTGCCCGCTTGTCGTTGGTAGTTGTGGTATTTCCTGAGTAAAACTTACTGGAAAGACCTTTGGTGGCCCGGTAACCGGCCCAGCCGCTGCCTACATTGTAATCCGGGGCATCGTCTCCTGAAGCAGCATGTACCAGGAAGGTCGTATTGCCGTGTCCCTGTGTCATCAGTCCGTCACAGTTAATGGCCCAGATCACCTCGTTGGTCTGGGTATTGTTATCTGCCTGGAACAACCGGTAGTAATCGGTGCTAAGCGAATATCCCGACTCAATCACTTTTTTAGCATACGTGGCGGCTTCGTTGTATTTGCCGGCGCCGGTATAGGTTTCGGCGTTCAGGTACATACGTGCCAGAAGGGCCTGTGCAGCGGCTTTATCCACCCGTCCGTATACGTTTGACCGGGCAGCAGGTAAAAGCTCTTCCACCGCTTTAAGCTCGGTTTCGATATACGCAAATATCTCGTTGGCTGGCTTTTCTACTGGCGTGGTTCCGGTCTGGTCGGCTTCAGTCAGGAAAGAATACTTACCGAACAGGTCCATTGCCACCCAGTAATTAAATGCCCTGATGAATCTTGCTTCTGCCGCCATATTTTTGATGTTGGCAGCATCTGCACCGCTAAAGCCTCTTTCCGATATTTTGGCATCGGTTGCTTCTCTCAGGAAGGCATTGATCAGGCCGATATTCCATATCGGCCGGGCATAGGCACCTTTAATAAACGGATCGGAGCTGGTCCAGGCCAGGTTATGAAAGTCTTTGATGGTCTGGTCATTCCATGCACAAACGGCCTCATCGGTAGGCAGCTCCTGCAGGTTAAAGAAAGGCCGTATGAAGGAAATCTGTGATCCGCCGTCCAGTCCTGAAATATCAGGGGAGCCGTCACCTTCATTTCCTCCCAGCGAAAGGCTGCCGTAAATTTTAGCCAGAACGGAGGTATATCCGTCCATGGTAGCGTATGCATTATTCGGCGTCATGTCGTTCTGCGGGAATAAGTCCAGCTTATTGGAACATGAGGTCACGATGCTCATGCTCAGGAAGGCTATCGCTATATTCTTAATGATATTTTTCATATTTTATCTCTTTTAGCTCGTCTTAAAAATCAAAGTTCAACCCGAAAGTGTACATTCTCGGACGCGGATAAATGGTATTATCCACCCCCGTGCTGGATGAGTTTTCCGGATCTAAGCCGCTGTACTTGGTAATCACGAACACATTGTTTACGCCCGCGTTCAGGCTGAGGGTGGCGTTTCCAAATACTTTTCCGACATAGTACCCTACATTGATATTGTCTAAGCGGAAGAAGGAGGCATTTTCGATATACAGGTCAGACTGGTACTGGTTGTTGTAGAAACCGGTAGTCAGCAATTCTGTAGAGGCGTTGTTGATGGTCAATACCGGATCCAGCAGGTTACGCATCACCGAACGTTCCGAACGGAAGTTGTTATAGAGGTAGTTTCCGAACATCCCGTGGCCCGATGCCCTGGCCGTCCATTTTTTGTAATTGATGGCCGTATTTATCCCCAGCAATGTATTCGGAGCCGGCTGCTTGTACAGGTAACGGTCGGCATCTGAGATCTGCCCGTCGCCGTTCCTGTCCACATACACGCCTTCCAGCGGTTTCCCGTTGTGATCGTATACCTGCTGAAACACGTTGTAGGCATAAGGCCACTGGCCGATCATGTGCAGGCCGATGGTGTTACCGGTACCCCCGGCTATACCGCTCACGGGAATTCCCGTAAAGTTGGGGTCATCCTGCTTCCTTAAAGAAACAATTTCGGTTTTCGTTTTGGTAATGTTGAACCCGATATCCCACCGGAAGTTGTCGTTCAGCACCGGCGTGGTGTTTAATACAAACTCCATCCCCTTGTTGGTCAGGTTACCCACATTGGTAAACACGCTGATGTCAAAGGTAGATCCGTAGGCCACCGGCGCTACGGCCAGCAGGTCACGGGTGTCTTTGTTAAACCATTCTACCGTACCGGTGATCCGGTTGTTGGCAAAGCCGAAGTCCAGGCCCACGTTAGTGGTGGTAGTGGTTTCCCATTTGATGTTGGCATCTACGGCCGCCGGGCGTAAAAACTGGTAAAACTCATCTCCGAACTGGTATTGTGCCGTGTTGGAACCGTAGGCATAACGGGCCATGTACGGGTAGTAGTTGTTAAAATCCTGCTGACCGGTTACCCCCCAGCCTACTCTCAGCTTCATTTCCGAAACCGCTTTCGACCGGGCAAACAGGCCTTCTTTGATCTTCCATGCAGCAGCCAGGGCCGGGAAATAACCTACCCGGTTCTCAGGCGAAAATTTCGAACTCGCATCCCTTCTCAGTGAGGCGGTCAGCAAGTAGGTATCATCAAAGGTATAGTTGATCCTTCCCAGGTAAGAATCCAGGCGATATTGCGGCCTGTCGGTAGCAAATGCCGGAGCGCTGTTCGGGATAACTTCAGACCGGTCTGCGCTGTAGGCCGGGTTCATGAACACTTCTGTCAGGAAATCCTGGTACGAGTGCAGAGCCAGCACATCAAATTTGCTTTTGATTCCGGGCAGATTTTTTTCGTAAAATGCGGAAACATCCCACAGCTTATTCGATTTCTTCTCGTCTTCGTTCTTGTAATACCCGTGTGTACGGTAGTTGGAAGCCGCCAGGGCGCTGATGGTTTCCGTACGGTTACCGTTGGTATGATCCAGGGCCAGGTTGGTACGCAGGCTCAGTCCTTCTATCCACGGCAGCTTATAGTCCAGCTCCACGTTCCCGATAAAGCGGCTGGCTTTCCGGGCGTCGTTTCTCAGATCGAGCATAGCCAGCGGGTTTCTTCCGGCCAGGTTGTTCCAGTCGCCGGTAGAGGTTAGCCATTCAAAATATCCGCCATACGCATTGTCGGCATATACGGGTTGGGTAGGGTCCATACGAAGCGCCGCTCCTACGGCTCCTTCGTCAGCCTTGCGGTTCTGCGTACCGGCCACACGTGCGTTGATGTTGACCGAAAGGGTGTTATCCAGGAACTTAGGGCTCAGGTTAAGGGCACCGGAAGTTCTCTGGAAATTATCGGTTTTCAGGAGACCGTTCTGGTTCGAGTATCCTAAAGATACCCTGAACGGGATATTTTTTACCGATCCGCTGGCGCTCAGGTTATTGTCTGTACCGGTAGAGTTCCGGAAGATCACATCCTGCCAGTCGGTATTTTCGGCTCCCAGCATGTCTTTGTAGGTATTGTTCCCGGTAGATGCGGCATGTGCGTTGATCAGGTCTCTTACCTGGTCACCGTTCAGCATATCTACTTTTTTGGTGATTACCCCGGCAGAGAACTGGGTGTTGAAGTTAAAGCGCGGCTTGCCTGAAGCTCCTTTCTTGGTGGTAATGATGATCACCCCGTTAGAAGCTCTTGAACCGTACAGGGCTGCTGCCGAAGCATCTTTCAGCACCGACATGCTCTCAATATCGTTCGGGTTAATGGTGTTCAGGAGGTTATCCGACCCTTTGATGCCGTTTCCTTCCACCGGGATCCCGTCAATCACAATCAGCGGGTCATTCGAAGCATTCAACGAGGCCGCACCACGGATACGGATGGTACTTCCGCCACCGGCAGAACCGCCTCCGGGGGTTACCTGGAGACCGGCAACCTTACCCTGCAGCAACTGCTCCGACGACTGGATATTTCCCTGCTGGAAATCTTTGGCATTCACGGCGATCACCGAACCGGTAAGGTCGGCCTTTTTCCGGGTACCGTAAGCTACCACTACCACTTCTTCCAATAACTTTGGATCATCCGCCAGGCTTACATTGATCACCGACTGGTTACCCACGGTTACCTCCTGAGCTACTTTTCCCACATAAGAGAAAACCAGAACGGCGTTGCTCTCCGGTACACTGATCCGGTAATTCCCGTCTACGTCGGTCACCGTGGCCGTGGTGGTTCCTTTCACCATCACCGTGGCACCTATTATTTCCGAATTATCCCCGGCATCCGTTACTTTCCCGGTAACTGTCTTTTGTGCCCAAGCCGTGGAAACCGCCATCAGGAATACGAGCAGACCCGCCATATTCCGGAACGCGAAATTCCACTTCCTCAATCGTACGTGTTTTTGCATATGAATTGTTCAATAAAATGGTTAAATACAAATAGCCCTACCTCTCTGTATTGGAAGATACATATAGAAAATAGGAAAATTCTGCGACAAAGATACGGCGGCCGCCTCCTACGGGTCGCCCCGCCTTGTACAATTTGAATAAAAAATTGTATTACACTATTTTACTGATAATCAATAACTTATAAAAACAAAAGTGCCGCTTTTAAAAGCGGCACTTCCTGGTTATCCGAAACCGGGTATTGAAACAGAGCTGATCTATTCCTTAATAGCCCGGATTTTGCTTCAGGCTGGGGTTCGTGGCAATCTGATCAGGAGGGATGGGGAACAGCCGGGTATGAGCCGGTGATGCCGGCTTAAACCGCCAGGCATTGTTGAATTTCCCGAAACGGATCAGGTCCTGGCGGCGGTGCAGCTCCCACGACATCTCTCTTCCTCTTTCGGCCAGAAGCTCATCAAGGGTCAGCTGTGCTGCCGTATACGGCTTCACGCCCGCTCTTTCCCGGATGATGTTCACATCGGCCAGGGCGGCAGCGGTATTCCCGAGGCGCAGGTTGGCTTCACCCCGCATCAGGATGGCATCGCCGAGGCGGAAGATCACGAAGTCGTTATCCTGCTGGTCAATGGGGTTGTTCCGCTGAATTTCATATTTGGCCGCCCTTGCTCCCCTTACACGGGTATCGGCACCGGCCGGCATCACCAGCGCAGGCACTTCGGGGTTCAGCACCAGCGGGATGTCGTCATCCATCAGCGGAGTCACACCGTCTGCGGCATACCGTTGTCCTACCATCCACATTTGCTTACGGATGTCATCGTCAGTAAACGAATAATAGTGTTCGGGCACGGCGCAGGGTCCGTTCCACGGGCTGTTTCCTATGTTAAACTCCAATTGCTGGCGGTAGTGCAATACCGGCATCTGGATATTAAAGCCCGTTCTTTTGGTCCGGTCAAAAGCCGTAGCCAGTATGATCTCGGGAGAGTCCTGGTTCCGGGCCGAGAACGTGCTGAAGAAATCAGCCGGCAATGAAAACTTACCCGATTCGATAATGCGGGTGGTATAGTCTACAGCCTTGACCCACTGGGGCGTTCCGGTATAAACCTCCGCATTCAGGTATAGCTTGGCAAGGAGCATATCTACCACGTATTTGTTAAACCGGGTATAGTAGGCCCCGCCCACGGTCACGCTCAGGTCAGGATATACCTCCAGCAGCTCTTTTTCTATGAATTCAAATACCTGCTTCGTGGTACTTTGCGGCGGATTTCCGGACGACACCCCGTCTGCAATAATCACGTTTCCGAAATTATCCATAGCGATGTAATGGAAAAATGCCCTCAAAGCCCGTAATTCTGCCAGCTTAGACGGTTCAGATACAAATTTCATCTGCAGGTTAATGGCTGTAATGGCGTTATAGCACCAGCTCCAGATACCGTTAAAGCGGCCGTTATCCTGGGCAGCTTCCCAGGTATGGGTATACATCCGCACATGCTGACCGCCGTCGCCCCAGTCACCACCCCGGGTAGGGATCATCATTTCATCGGTGCTGGGCTGTACCCAGAAGAGTGTAGGCCAGTAGTCTCCCACCCGGTTATAAAGCGGGCCGAGAAGGGCTTCCTGCTGCGCCGGGGTGCTCCCGAAGCTTTCAGTAGGTATGACATCGTAGGTTTTCTCCGTGAGGTCGGTACATGCCTGTGACATTATCAGAGCCCCTACAGCTAAAATTCTATATATTCCTTTCATTTTCTTCAAAGTCTTTTTAGTTAAAATGTAAGATTAACTCCCAACTGGAACGACCGGGTTTTAGGATAAACCGTCAGATAATCCAATCCGAGTGCATTAGGCCGCTGTGAACTGTTGTTCTCCAGGTCTCCCCGGGTCTGAAGCTCAGGGTCAATCCCTTTGTACTTCGTAAAGATCAGCAGGTTATTGCCGCCCAGGTAAATCCTGGCGTTGGAGAGGGTTTTACCGTTTACCGGCACGTTGTATCCCACCTGCCAGTTGTCCAGCCGTACGAACGACCCGTTCTCTACCCACATGCTGGTCAGCCGGTTGGTTTCATAGTTATCGGGCAACGTATTTACGTCTTTCAGCATGTTGGTTTCCAGGATTGATCCCGGAATCATCAGGTTATTCCGGATGTTGTTCAGGATGCTGTTTCCGAATGTTCCTCTCAGCTGGAAGCTCAGGTCAAAGTTGCCGTACCTGAACGTATTGCTCAATGCACCGGTCAGGAAAGGCTGCGGGTTGCCGGCTGAAATCGGGTTGCCTGCCTTGAATGCTTCGTACGCATCGGATACCGACACATCGGTGGTGTTGCCTTTTCCTTCAGCTCCTTTCATGACTACTTTTCCTTCTGAATTAAATTCCACGAAAGTAGGCACATAGTTAAATTCACCCAACGGTCTGCCCGGGGTCAGGTAAGAGGCAAACACATCGCTTAGCCCGCGTCCTCCGAAGGGGTTAAAGCGAACCTGGCCGGTAGAGAACTGGTCGTTTGACAGCGAAACCACCTTGTTTTTGTTGTACGAGACAACCAGCTGAGGCGTCCACGAAAAGTTTTTCTTCTCGATCACAGCTCCGCCAAAGCTAAGCTCCAGCCCCGTGTTTTTCATGGTTCCCACGTTAGCCAGGATGGTAGGGGTAAAATAATCTACCCCATTGGCAGGTACGCTGTAGTTGTACAGCATGTCCCGGGTCAGCTTATTGTACCATTCAATCGTACCCGAATACCGGCCCGAAGCCAGCTGGAAGTCGAGACCCACGTTAGTGGTTTCCAGCACCTCCCATTTCAGGTTAGGGTTGGCATTCTGCGTGATGGCATAGCCGGGAAGGAAGTCGCCCACGGCTCCGTCATAGTAGGTGCCGCTTAAGCCGTACAGCATGATCGAGTTATAGGGATTGATCCCTTCCGAGTTACCCGTTTGCCCCCAGCCCACTCTCAGCTTCAGGTAATTCAAGCCGGAAGGCTGCCCGAAGAACGCTTCGTTGGAGATGATCCAGCCCGCACCAAACGAAGGGAAAAGCCCCCATTTGTTGTTGGCTCCGAACTTAGAGCTTCCGTCTTCTCTCAGCGTGGCGGTCAGGTTATAACGGTCTTTCAGGTTCAGCGTGGCCCTTCCGAAGAAAGAGATCAGCTTGGTCTGGTTGCGGTAAGAAGTGGCATAACTATTACTGGGATTGATCAGGGTACCCGAGCCGAGCCCCAGGTTATCAATGGTCACAAAGTCGGTTACAAAGCCGGTATTGGCGGCTGCGAACCCGTCGTTGTCATTCTGTTGGTACGAATACCCCACCAGGAATGCCATGTTTGATTCGCCGCTCAGTGCCTTAAAGTAATTGGCGGTCAGCTCCATCAGCTTACTTTGCGCTTCGAAATACGAGCGACTGGCCCGGCCGTTGGCTCCCTGATAGGCTTTGATATTGGGGTCGGTCCAGTAATCCGTTACGCCGTTTTCGCGTTGGATCTGCCCGCTCGCCCCCAGTGTGAAGCCGTCAAAAAGCTCGTATCTCAGGATCAGACCTCCCTGAACCAGCTTTTTATTCTGCTCATTGGTGTAGTTTTCTATCATGGCCACCGGGTTAAACAGGCTGAAGTTACCCAATACTTCATAATAGCTGCCGTCTGCATTCTTTACCGGCAGAGTAGGCAGGAAGGTAACCGCCCTTTCTATGGCTCCGCCTATGGTATATTTGTTCAGCGTTTCGGTATAGGCCAGGTTGTACTGGATGTTCAGCCGGTTATCAAACGCCTTCTGGTCCAGGTTGATCCGGGCGGTGGTCCGGTTTAGTCCCGAGTTTTTGATTAAGCCCTCCTGGTTCAGGTAGTTCACCGAACCGCGGTAGGTAAGCCCCTGCGAACCGCCCGAAATGCTGAGGTCATGGTTATGCACAAATGCGTTCTGGGTAATCTCTTTTACCTAGTCGGTATCGTAATAGTTCCCGCTGGCATCTTTCGGAAAGCGCAGGTTGTCAGATAGCGCACTGGCTCCTTTGATCCGTGTTACGGCATCGATATACCCGGGACCATCCAGCAGATCAAACCGCTTTGAAATAACGGAAGTACCGATATAATTGTCAAACGAGATGGTCGGCTTGCCCACTTTTCCTCTCTTGGTGGTGATCAGGATCACCCCGTTTGCCGCTCTTGAACCGTAGATGGCCGCTGCAGAAGCATCTTTCAGCACATCCATGGTTTCAATATCATTCGGCGAAATGGTATTGATGGGCACACCGATCATGCCGTCTACCACATACAAGGGATCGCTACCGCCGGCCAGTGAGGTATATCCCCGCAGTCTTACGGTAGGGCTCTGGGTGGGGTCACCCGAAGGCTGCGTAATAACCAGTCCGGCTACTTTGCCCTGGATGGCCTGCAGGGGGTTGGGGTTGATACCGGCGTTTAAATCCTTGGAAGCAATAGAAGATACCGAGCCCGTCAGGTCTTTGCGTTTGGCCGTACCGTATCCTACCACCACCACTTCCGAGAGGCTCGTGGTTTCATCTACGAGGCTTATGTCAATGAGGGTCTGTGCTCCTACCACAACCTCCTTGCTGACTTTACCGATGAAACTGTAAACCAGCACTGCCTGATCATTGGGTACCGTAATTGAATACCGGCCGTCTACACCGGTCATCGTTGCGTTGGTTGTACCTTTTACAGCTACGTTCACGCCCGGCATGGCCGAGTTATCGGTGGCATCTGAAACCGTACCGGTAACCGTTTTCTGGGCAAATCCGCTGCTGCTGAAAAACACGGATAAAAGTAGAACGGTCAAAGCCCTCCAGACTTCCGTTTTTACACGAAATCCCGAATGAAGAAAAAATAGATTTCTTTTCATTACTGTTTATTTAAGGTTATGTTTAAAAAATAAAATACATCCAGATGTCGTTCTCCCTGCAGGTCGTTTCCTGCTTTATTTATATAAAGCAAAGTTGACTGCTTTTGCCTAGAAAGATTATCTCCCTATTAATTGCTTTTTGTTCTCTATTAATATTTAAGGAAAAAACAGGACAATTCCCCTACAGGGTGCCGGGCAGAGCCGGGTGCATATTATGCTCTCATAATCAGCTCATTCCGGAATTCCATAGGTGTTTTTCCTTTCACCTTTTTAAAAACCTTGCTGAAGTACGACTGGCTGGAGAACCCGCATTCAAAACTGATATCCAGCATGCTTTTAGGAGTAACCAGCATCTGGCAGGCTTTCCGGATCCGGTAGTCGTTTACAAAATCGGTATAGGTCATACTGACCATCCTCTTAAAATAGTTGCAAAATGCGGGCACCGATAAGTTCACCAGGGCAGCTACTTTTTCAATGTCCACGCCCTGGTGGTAATTCTGCTCCAGGTGCTCGTATATTTTCCGCAACCGGTCCTGGTCCCTGTTCGTAAAACCGTAGGTGTTGACCGATCCGTTGAGTACAATATACTCTTTCGATGCCGCCAGCTCCTTCAGCACGCCCATCATAACCAGGAAACGTTCAAACGAAGACAGCCCGGGAAGTGCCCGGATTTTTTCGCCCACCTCTTTTTTGGTTTGCCCGTAAAAGCACATCCCGTAGCGGGCATTTTCCCACAGGGTTTCAATGAAGCGGATCTCGGGGATACCCGATGCATCCCGGCCGAAGGTGTCGCTTTTAAACTGAACCACGATTTCCTCATGCACTCCTTCTGAACCGTACCCGAAGCCCGAATGCGGCAGTTCAGGTCCTATCAGCACCAGGTCGCCGTCCTGGTAATAGCTGAGGTGATTACCCACATGGCGGCGGCCGGTTCCTTCACATACATAGACCAGCTCCCACTCCGGGTGACAATGGTAATTCCAGAGAAAATTATCTGCCCTGACCTTGTGGTGCAGCAGCTTGAATGAGCTTCCCTCATCCAGCTGAATAATTTCAACGGGAGTCTTCGTGTTTAAAAGACCTGCTTTCATGGTTATAACTTAACAGGAAAACAAAAATATTAATATAATACAAAAAAACCACTATTCCGTGCTATTTATTTTCCCTCCTTCCGGTTACTTTTGCACAGGATTTGCCTGTCACATCTCTTTCCGTTCCGGTGAAAAAACCGGATTTAAGCCCCATGAAAAACCGGAAAATCAAGATCTCCCTGTTTATCAGCTATTTTGTTTTTGCCATCCTTTTAAACAGCGTGGGCATCCTTATTCAGCGATCGGTGAACCAGTACGGCACAGATGAGCTCAGCGCCGGTTTGCTGGAGGGCTTCAAAGATCTTTCCATTGCCTTTGCCTCTTTCCTGGCCGGCTCATTCCTGCCCCGTTTAGGCTATAAAAAGGCAATGCTTCTCGCGCTGGCACTGGTTTTCTCCGGGTGCCTGATCATGTATTACGGCAATTCGTTTAATGCGGTCAAAATCCTGTTTACCCTGCTGGGCATTTCCTTTGCCTTTATTAAAACCTCGGTTTATTCACTGACGGGGCTGCTCACAACGGGTGAAAAAGAGCATACGGGTTTTTTAAGCGCTATAGAAAGCGTCTTTATGATCGGCATTGCCACCGCATTTATCGGGTTTCCCCTGTTCTACAGCGATACGGATCCTGACGCCTGGCTGAACATTTACCCGGCCATTGCCCTCCTGGTGGCATTTTCCTTTATTTTCCTTCTTACTTCTGATTTCTCCGCTCTTACACACGAATATCCGGCCACCAACCCCCTTCATGACCTGAAGCAGATGTTTTACCTGCTGAAGAGGCCGGCCGTACCGGTGTTTGCGCTGGCGGCATTGATGTATGTTATGGCCGAGCAGGGCATTATGAGCTGGCTGCCCACTTTTAATGAACGCGTACTTCACCTGCCTGAAGCCCTGGCCGTCAGGATGTCGGTCATCCTCATCCTGTCTATTGCTGCCGGGCGCTATGTTTCGGCACTTCTGGTCAAAAAAATGAGCTGGCTCCTGTTGCTGCTTATCTGCCTGGCAGCGGCCGGCCTGATGGTGATTACGGTGCTTCCTCATGCCGCAAACCCCGGTGCAGAAGAGATAAAAACCTTATCCGATGTGCCGCTCATTGCCTGGGTATTTCCGTTGATCGGCTTCTTCCTGGCTCCCGTTTACCCTATGGTAAGCTCGGCAGTTTTAAGCAGCACCGAAAAAATCTTCCATAGCCCCATGGCATCGCTCCTGGTGTTTTTTTCTGCCCTGGGAGGTACCGCAGGCTCACGCCTGGCAGGATGGCTTTTTCATACCATCGGCGGGAGTAAAGCCTTTTATTTCTCCCTTATCCCGCTGATGGCCCTGGTGATCTGCCTGCTCATGCTCCAATTGATCATCTCACGGAAAAAAGTATAAAGCCGGCACACTCCGGTTGCTTCAATAAGTTTTTTAGGACAGATGCTGCCAAAAGCAAAACCAAATTTTGTATATTTGATTTTCACTAAAACCTGTTTTATGAATCACTTATCCGACTTCGAAAATACCCTGTATGTCAGTACACCGGGTCAACAGTTCCTGAAAGAAAGCGCCAAATGGGCCAAATTCCTGGCTATTGTAGGTTTTGTAACCACCGGGCTCATTGTTCTTGCAGCCGTTTTTGCCGGTTCTGTTTTCGGTTCGCTCGCAGCTACCGCACCTGAGCTGAATTTTTTCCCCACCGCAGGCATCACCATTACTTACCTTATCGTAGCAGGGCTTTACTTTTTTCCCTGCCTTTATCTCCTGCAGTGGTCCCAGAAGCTGACCCTGGCCCTGCAAAGCGGCAGCAGCGAAGACCTGACCGTGGCATTTGAAAAGCTGAAAAGCTTTTTCCGGTTTGTGGGGATTATGACCCTGGTCATCCTGTCTCTGTATGCCCTGATGCTGATATTCCTGGTTCTGGGTGGCGGACTGGCTCTTTTGGGTACCGGGTTGTAGGCCTTCCGGAATGCTTTACCTGCAATTGGTGTTTATACTATAAAGCAGGGAGCTATTTCTATGGATCTTTATATTAAAAATATGGTATGCCCCCGGTGTATCGCCGCGGTAGAAGATTTACTGAGAGAGCAGAATATTCCTGTTCTTAAAGTAGACCTGGGGCATGCCGTTTTAGCCGGTGAGCTCCATAAAAAGCAGGTTTCAAAAGTAGAGTCCGGGCTGAAAAAGCTGGGCTTTGAACTGCTTGACGACAAACGAAAGCAGCTGGTGGAGCAGGTGAAAAACATCATTATCCGCTCGGTGCACCATACCCCCGAAATACTCCATAAAAAGAACCTCTCCGACCTTCTCAGCGAAGAGCTGGGCCAGGACTACAAACATATCAGCACGGTTTTCAGCGAGCTCACGGGTACCACCATTGAAAAATTCCAGATCCGGCACAAAATAGAACGGGTGAAAGAGCTGATTGTTTATGACCAGCTGTCGCTCAAGGAGATCGCCTTCAGAATGGGCTACAGCAGCGAAGCCTACCTGAGCAACCAGTTCAAAAAGGTCACCGGCCTTACGCCTTCTCATTTTAAAAAGACCGGCGAGCACGAACGGATGCCTATTGATCAGTTGCTGTAGCACGCATTTTCAAACTATTCTCGAAAATCTTATCCCTTATTCAGGATTGAACATAACCTATTCCGTTTTTGTTTATTTATTACAAAACCCTTACCTTCAACTCAGGATTTATTAAAGCATCAATTAAAAATCTATCCGACGATATGAGCACGAAGATGATGACGGCATACGATCAGCTGATGGAAGAAGGCAAAGAACAGGGAATTGCCGAATTACTGCAAAAAACAGTTCTGAACGCGTTCGACAATGGCTTTGATGTAGCCACCATTAGTTTGATTACCGGGGAAAGCCGGGAAAAAATAAATCATATCCTGGCACAAAACAACCGCGTTAAGTATACCAATTAACATTTATGATACGAGTTATCCTCCTTCTTCTCATCTCCTTACAGGTAGTCGCTCAAACCTCTTTTCCAAAGCTGGAAAACAAATCGCACTTCACGGCCGCAGAAAGCGCCCTGATCCGGAGCGGGGATACCGGCCGTATGATGCGGGTAACACAGACTACCAACCCCGAAGATTTTAAAATCCTGACCGCCGTATCTGACGACATTGCCTTTGAAGACCCGTTGCTGCCCCTGCTGGCCCGGCGTATGTACCTCTCGGTTACCGACAGCAGCACTAACGGTGTGGGCATTGCTGCACCCCAGGTCGGCATTAACCGGAACCTGATCTGGGTAAAACGTTTCGACAAAGCGGGCACACCCTTTGAATTCTACATTAACCCGAAAATTACCTGGAAATCTGAGCTGCTGCAGCTGGGGGCCGAAGGCTGCCTCTCCATTCCCGACACGCGCGACAACGTGATCCGGAGCTACGCCATCCAGATCACCTATAATACCCTGGAAGGCGGCTATTTCACAGAAGTAGTGGAAGGGTTCACCGCGGTGATCTTCCAGCACGAAACCGACCACCTCAACGGCATTCTTTTCCCGCAGCGGGTAGACGACCAGAATACGCAGGAGTTCCGCAAATCAGAGGAGAAAGGGAAAACGCTTTTGTATAACAAAACGAATAATAAGCGCATGTAGGAGGGTTAACCATATAAGGCATATGAGTCATACAGGTTTTTTTAAATCCTCTTTATTTATATGACTTATATGCCTTATATGGTTTTATCCGGGCGCAGCGAGGATTCACGCACCACCATCTCCGATCGCAGCACAATTGCGCTCCCCTGGTTCACATTCAGGTTGCCCTCCAGGTGGCTGATAATGGTCTGTACCGCTATTTCTCCCATCTCCATGGCCGGGTAATGCACCGTGGTAAGATTAGGTTCCACCACCTTCGAGATAGGATCATCGTTAAAGCCCACCACGGCAATATCGTGCGGCACACGGTACCCTGCCTTTTTCATTAAGATGATCGTGGAGGCGGCGCAGGCGTCATTCGTGAAAAATATCCCGTCAGGGGGTGTCTCCATAGCGGCAATCCTGTCCATAACGGCGTTGGGGGCTTCGGCATCAAACCCGGTCACCAGCAGGGAGTCGTCGGTATACGGCAGGCCGAATTCTCTCAGGGCCGTTTCAAAGCCTCTCAGGCGGTCGCGGTATACGTTTCGCTTCAGGCTTCCGGTTACATGCAGCAGGTTCCGGCAGCCCTGCCCGATCAGGTGGCGGGTAGCTTCGTAACCGTCACGGAAGTTATCGATCACCACGCTGGTACAGGAAGGGTGGTCCAGCACCCGGTCAAAAAACACCACCGGGATCTTCTTCTTTATAAAAGGAGCAATATGATCAAAGGTATCCGTATCAAAAGCCAACGATATCAGCAGCGCATCTACCCGGCTGTTAAACATGGTGCGGGCGTTTTCAATTTCCTTCTTCTCCAGCTCCAGCGACTGGCTGATGATCAGGTTATAGCCCCCCTCATTCGCCACCCGCTCCATACCTGACAGGATAGACGACATCACCACCGAATTCAGCCGGGGAACAATTACGCCTAGGGTATGGCTGCGTTGCTTCCGGAGGTTACTGGCAAACCGGTTCGACTGGTAGCCCAGCTCACGGGCCAGCTTATCTACCCGTTCCTTGGTTTTTATATTAATGGCCGGATGCCCGTTCATTGCTCTGCTGACTGTGGCCGGTGAAATATTCAGCTCCCGGGCAATATCGTAGATGGTGGTTTCCTTTTTCATTCAACTGGTAATGCAACAGATTTCATTATAATATACTGCAATTGTTTCATTTCTCATCCTCAAATATACCTCTTATTTATCATAGTTCAATATACCTCACAAAAGTTTATTCCCATAAAATCAACTACAAATACGAATAAAATATCCTGCAAAAGATAAACACTCGTTTTCTAAATATAATTTATGGAAGGAAAAGTTGTAAAATTTTTTATGCAATCGATTGCATTTTAAAAGAATAGTTTTCATATTTGTCGTGCTGTATTCTGCGGCATAAACCAAAACCTTAGATAAATATGTTGTTAAAACTCTATCCAGTCATTAAGGGCGGTAAAGTCGGAAAAAGTTTTCTGTCCCTGCTTTTCTCTCTCCTGCTGATCCAGGCGGCCTTTGCCCAGGAAAAGAGAATCACCGGAAAAGTTACTGACGATAACGGAGAAGGGCTTCCCGGGGTAACCATCTCCGTCAAAAATCAAACGAAGGGTACGTTCTCCAATGATAAAGGAGAGTTTGCCCTGAATGTCAATCCCAACGACGTCCTTGTTTTTACCATGGTAGGATACACTACCACCGAATATACCGTCAGCGGATCACAAACGGCCATCACCGTGCGCATGAGCTCCAACCAGACCTCACTCGACGAGGTGATTGTGGTAGGGTACGGAACCATGCGGAAGAGAGACGTTACCGGTTCTATTGTATCGGTTAACGAGGAGGCCCTGCGCGAAGTACCCGTACCCAACCTGCAGCAGGCGCTGGTAGGCCGGGCTGCCGGCCTCGAGATCAACCAGGTAGGTAACCAGCCCGGTGCCGGCGCCCAGATCCGGATCAGGGGCGTACGCTCCATCAGCGGCTCCAATGAGCCCCTGTTTGTAGTAGACGGTATCCCGTTTGAAGGTACCCTGAACGACATTAACCCCGACGAGGTCGCCTCGGTAGATATCCTGAAAGATGCCTCCGCCACCGCCATTTACGGCTCGCGGGGAGCCAACGGAGTGGTACTGGTGACCACCAAAAAAGGGAAAAACGGCGAAGCCCGCCTCTCGTATAACGGCTACTACGGTATAGGAACGCCGTCTTACAAATACCCTGTGCTGAACGCCGATGAATTCAGGGTGATGCGCGACCTCTCTACCTGGACAGAAGGTTACGGGCCCGATGAACGGGAAGGTATTGCTACCGGCAGAAATACCGACTGGCAAAGCCTGATTTACCAGAACTCTTACCGTACCGACCATAACCTGAGCATTTCAGGCGGCTCTAACGGCAACTCCTTCTCCCTGGGAGGTGGCTATTACAAAGAAAACACCCTTATGCCGGGCGAAGACTTCACCCGTTATTCGCTACGGGCCAGCATCGACTCAAAGGTAGGCAAGCGAATCAAAGTGGGGCTGACCACCCAGAACTCCGTCAGCATTGCCAACGGCTCCCAGTTTGTTTCCGGAAGCGCCATTTACAATTTACTGGCCCTCAACCCGCTTTTGTCGCCCTACAATGCCGACGGCAGCGTGAATATTATTCCCTGGGACAACAGCCTTGACGGTGGTAACCCGCCTTCCAGCGGATATTCTCCCCTGCTTTTAAAAGAGGGCGTTAAAAACTGGGACGACCGCGTTCGCCGCCTCCGGACTTTCAATTCACTTTACGGCGAATACCGGATACTCGACGGGCTCAGCTACCGGATCAACCTGGGGCTGAATTATGCCCAGCAGTTCGGCGGGCAGTTCCGTCCGGCTGACCGGCCCGATGCGCCCAGCTACTTCCGGGTAGGCCAGGGCAACATTGCGCGCGTCAGCAACGGCGAAACCTGGGGTTACACCGTAGAAAACCTCCTGTATTACGACAAAACCTTTCACCATGATCACCGGATAGGCTTTACCGGCCTCTTCGGGGTGCAGGAGAGCCAGTCGTTCGATAATTTTGTACAGAAGCAGGATATCACCGAAGACTTTGTAAGCTTTTACAACCTGGCGCTGTCTTCTCCCATTGACGCCTCCAATACGGGGCTGGGCGGAGGAGAAACCCGCTGGGGGCTGCTCTCTTATATGGCCCGCCTGAACTATGCTTTCCGCGATAAGTACGTACTGACGGTTACCTACCGGCGCGACGGATCGTCACGGCTGGCTCCCGGCAACCAATGGTTTGATTACCCGGCGGTATCGGCCGGCTGGACGGTTTCCGATGAAAATTTCATGCGGAACAACACCACCATCAACCACCTGAAGCTGAGAGCAGGATGGGGTGTTACCTCTAACCAGTCGATCAACCCCTATGCCTCCAAGGGTCTCGTGAATAACTCGAACGGGCTGCCTACCGACGGCGACATCGGCGCTGCGGGCGGCATCATCCGCTATAACTTCGGACCTACCATTGTAACGGGCTATGACGTGGTTACCCTGCCTAACCCTAACCTCTCCTGGGAGTTTACCAGCACGGTTAACGTGGGCCTTGATTTCGGGCTGTTCAATGACCGGCTGACCGGTACCCTCGACATTTACAACTCCAAAACCGATAAGATCCTGTACAATGTAAACCTGCCGGTTACTTCGGGTATTGCCGGGGCGTTTACAACCAACATCGGCGAGATGTCGAACAAAGGCTTTGAGCTGACCCTTACCTCGCTGAACTATAAGTCGCCGAAGGGTTTTACCTGGAGCACGGATTTTAATATTTTCAGGAATAAAAACAAATTGCTGAAGCTGAGCAATGAAGTAGACCGCGAGATCGGCAGCCAGCTGTTTGTGGGCTACTCCATGACCTCTATCTATGACTACAAAAAGCTGGGTATATGGCAGCTCAACGAGGCCGCTGAGGCAGCAGCCCTGGGCTCGGTGCCCGGGCAGATCAAGCTGGCCGACATCAGCGGCCCCGACGGCGTGCCGGACGGGAAAATAGATGCCGACTTTGACCGTACCATTATCGGTAACATGGATGCCAAGTTCCAGGGCGGGCTTACCAACCGGTTTTCCTACAAAGGCTTTGACCTGGGCGTGGTGATGCACGGACGCTTCGGAGGCCTCCTGGTCAGCCAGATTCACGGGCCGGGCGCTTCGTATATCTCCCAGCTGAGCGGCAGAAGAAACTCGGTAAAAGTAGATTTCTGGACCCCCACCAACCCGACCAACTGGTTCCCTGAGCCTGCCGGTGAGCACGCCTCGCTTTCGTCTCAGCCTGATGGCTGGCGAACCCTGGGCTATTACGATGCCAGCTTTGTACGCCTCCGGAGCATTAACCTGGGATACACCTTCAGCAATACGCTCATGAAAAAGGCCGGCCTGCAAAATGCCCGTCTCTATTTTACGGCAGATAATGTAGCCTTGCTATGGTCGCCTTTCTATGAGCAGACCGGTATTGACCCGCAGGCCACAGCCGCCGGTGAAAGAGGAATAGGCGGAGCCTACGGCAACATAAGGCAGAATACCGCCGGAAACGGGGCCCTGGTGGTTACGCTCGGAACACCTCCGCGACGCACGTTTACCTTTGGTCTTAACATTACACTTTAAACCTGCTGAAAAACATGAAATCGTTCAATAAGTTATTAATCTCTGTTTTTACGTTAACCCTTTTTGTAACGCCGGGGTGTACCGATGTGCTGGAAGAGCACCCTTACACGGTTTTTTCAACAGATTACTTTAAGACCCCCGAAGGCCTCCAGGCCGGGATAGCTTCCCTCTACTCCGGCTTCCGGTACCTGTTCGGACCGGAAGGTGCCGTAGGCATGGGCGTGGCCGGTACTGATGAATGGACCATGGCCGACCAGGCCCGCGCCGGTGCAGCCGGTGATATGACCGCCATGTGCAACTACTCTCTCGGGCCTTCCACAGGTGCACTGCTTACCCCCTGGAACCGGAGCTTCAGCAACATCAACCTGGCTAACGGGCTGCTGGATTTTGCCATGGAAGCTCCCATTTCAGAAGCAGATCGTAATATAGCCCTGGGCGAGATCCATTTCCTGAGGGGATTGTATTACCTGAACCTGGTGCAGTATTTCGGTGCCGTGCCCGTAGACTTAGGCGCCGGTGAGCTCAAATTCAACCAGTCGCCCTTCCAGGGCTTTAACCGCCTGCCCATAGAAGAAACGTTCGCCAAAGACTACGAAGCCATCATCAGCGACCTGACCTTTGCCACGCAGAACCTGCCTGACCAGCGGCCTACCGGGGCTTTCCGCCTCTCCAAAAGCGCGGCCTGGCACATGCTGGCAAAAGCCTACCTGCACCGTGGCTACTCTTCGGCAGCCCAGGCAGACGACTTCCAGAAAGCCTATAACGCCGCCATGGAAGTGATTAACAACCAGGCAAAATACGGAACTGCCCTGCAAACCTACTACGCCGACATTCATGCGCCGGGTAACGATTATAACAGCGAAATCCTGTTCTCCATTGAGCGGGTACCCGGCAATTATGCCGCCAGTGAGGTGCCCAATCCCCAGGGCATCAGCGGCACAAAGGGAATGGACGCCTCCAATGATTTCTGCGGAGATTATACGGCGGTCAGGTCACCCCTGAAAACCTCTGCCACCCAGCCTGCGGGCGACAGAACCGTACAGTACGGACGGCCTATCCGGAGGTTCTGCCCTACCCCCTGGTTATTTGAAACGGCATTTAAAGACAAGGCCAACGATAGCCGTTACGAGGGTACCTTCCGTACCGTGTACATTGCTTCACGCACCGGCGGCGGCTTTACTGCTGACGTGGATACCGCCTTCGTGATGGCCCTGACCAACCGCCAGGCCGACTCGCTGAATGCCCTGCCCAAACCCTACCGGGTCATTGCCCCGCGCGAGTTTTACCTGATCGGCGGCTCGGTCAACGGTTCGGCTACCGAAGGTACATCCAACATGTACCCTTCGCTCAGCAAATACGAAGACCCTCAGCGGGGTGTGCCCAACTACCCCGGCGCCCGGCCGTTCCCGGTAGCCAAGCTGGCCGAAACCTACCTCCTGGCCGCAGAGGCTGCCTTTAAAATGGGAAATACCGGTGATGCGCTGACCCTCATCAATGTATTGAAACGCAGGGCGGTTAACCGGCCCGGCCTGAGCGAGGCCCAGCGAGAGGCCCGTTACAACGCCATCCGGCTGACCTCATCCGGCCAGGTGACCCTTGATTTTATACTGGATGAGCGCACCCGCGAGCTTTGCGGCGAAAGCAACCGCTGGCCTGACCTGGCCGTGAGAGGAAAGCTGATAGAAAGGGTTAAATTATACAATTCCGACGCCGCCGGCACCATCACTTCCGGTAAGCATGAATTGAGGCCCATTCCCCAGTCTCAACTGGACAGGGTGGCAGAGGCAGAAACCCATAAGTATCAGAACCCTAATTATTAAACTTTCTTAAACTATCCAGATCATGAAGAAATATTCAAAATATATGCCGTTACTTCTTTCCATCCCCCTGCTGCTGGGGTCGTGTAAAGATGAGCTAAGCACGGGGGTGCTGCGGACAGGAGATTATGACGACCGTACCCCCGGGCTCAAAGATGCGTTTACTGTGCCGATCGGAACGGCCATTGACTTTACGCCTTTTACAACCAATGCGGCCTACCTCAATGTAGCCAAATCAGACTTTGACATGGTGACCTTCGGCTACCAGATGAAGCACGGCGCCATTGTAAAAGACGACGGCAGCTTTGATTTCTCCAAAGCCGACCAGCTGGCCAACCTGGCTACCCAGAACGGACTCGGGATATTCGGCCATACCCTGGTCTGGCACCAGAACCAGAATGCAACGTACCTCTCTTCTCTTACCGCCGGAAGCAGCGAACCGGAAGTGGTGAACCTGGCCAATAACGGCGGGTTTGAAAACGGCCTGACCGGGTGGAGTACTTACAACGCACAAAACGGCGCCACGGTAACTGCAGGCTCCGGAGCCAACGAGGTAAGAACCGGGAACGGTTCCATGAAGATTGTTAACCCCCAGGATAACCCCGGCGGACAGTGGCGGGTACAGATCGCCAGTGACCCGGTCACCACTGTGGTGGGCCGTAACTACCAGGTAACCTTCTGGGTGAAGTCGGCGACCAACGGCGGATCAGGCCGGCTTTCTACCCAGCCGTCGGCCCTGTACCAGGGCGACTGGGCCACCACTACCGACTGGACGCCCGTTTCCTGGACCTTCACCGCCAATGAACCCCAGACCCGCATCCTCTTTGATATGGGTCTGAAGGCAAATACGTACTATATTGACGACTTCAAAGTGTTTGATCCGGAAGCTCCTGCACCTGATCCGCTGCTGGTTAACGGCGGGTTTGAAGACGGGCCGGCCAACCTGCCCGAAGGCTGGGCCGTATACAACGCCCAGAACGGGGCAGCCGTATCGGTAGGCGCCGGCGCAGCCGAAGTACGCACCGGAACCCGCTCCCTGAAAATTGTTAACCCCCAGGATAATCCCGGCGGGCAGTGGCGCGTACAGATCGCCAGCTCACCGGTGAAAACCACGGTGGGTACGGACTACCGGGTGACCCTGTGGGTTAAATCAGCCACTGCGGGCGGCTCCGGCAGGATGTCGACCCAACCCAGCGCGCTGTACCAGGGCGACTGGACCACTTCTAGCGACTGGTCGCCGGTCACCTGGGTATTTACGGCCAACGAGCCCGAAACCCGGATCCTGTTCGACATGGGCCTGAAAGCCAATACCTATTTTATTGACGATATGGAAGTGGTAGACAACTCGGTAGCACCACCGGCTTCAGGCGCTGACCTGTCTGAAAAAGTAGACAAAGCCATGAAAGACTTCATTACCGCTTCTGTGACCCGGTACAAAGGCGTGGTAAAAGCCTGGGATGTGGTAAACGAGCCGCTGGTGGAATCGGGAGCATTGAGAACCAATGCCAATACCACCGTGGCTTCAGGCGCCACCGACATCTTCTTCTGGTCGCAGTACCTGGGCCGTGATTATGCCCTGAAGGCCTTTAAATATGCCGCAGAGGCTGACCCCGAGGCCAAGCTGTTTATCAATGAATACAACCTGGAATCCAGTCCGTCCAAGCTTGATTCGCTGATTGCGTATGTGAGTGAGCTCAAAGGAAAAGGGGCCAAGATAGACGGTATCGGTACACAAATGCACGTACTGCTGAGCACTCCGCGGGCAGGAATAGACAATATGTTCCGGAAGCTGGCGGCCACAGGGCTTTTGATCCGGGTATCGGAGCTGGATGTACGGGTGAACGCCAACAGCAAACAGGGATTTGCAATGACACCCCAATACGAAGGATACCAGGCGGAAATGTACGAATACATTATCCGGTCTTACCTGCAGAATGTTCCCCAAAACCAGCAGCACGGAATAACCATCTGGGGGATCTCAGACGATCTCAGCTGGTTATATAAGAACGGTTCCGATTTCCCGTTGTTGTATAATGCCGATTTTTCCAGGAAAGCAGCGTACGGCGGAGTGCTGAAAGCGGCGAAATAAATCAGCGGGGTTGTGGATTGTACACTCTTGACTATGTTTGGTTCTCAATTGCACCCGTAAATTAAGGAATTAAGTCAGATATTTGAAAAAAACAAAATGATCACCCGACACGCCATGCGTTGGTACGGACCCAAAGACCCGGTCTCCCTCATGGACCTCCGGCAGTGCGGAGTATCTGTGGTGGTATCCGCCCTTCACCACCTCCCGGTCGGAGAAGTATGGACCCTGCCTGAGATTACCCGCTACAAAAACCTTATCGAAGCAGAAAACGGCACGTACACCCCGCTTTACTGGGAGGTAGTGGAAAGCCTGCCGGTACACGAGGATATCAAAAAAGGATTGCCTGAAAGAGAAAAATGGATCAGCAATTATAAAACGTCTTTACAAAACCTGGCCGCCTGCGGCATCACAACCGTGTGCTATAACTTTATGCCGGTGCTCGACTGGTCAAGAACACATACCCGGTACGAAATGCCTGACGGCGGAAAAGCCCTGCGCTTTGACTGGCTGGAGTTTGCCGTTTTTGACCTGCACATCCTTCAAAGGCCCGATGCTGCAGAAAGCTATACACCCGGGCTGGTCCGTGCCGCAGCAACGCTTTTTGCCACGCTTGCGCCCGAAGAGCGGGAAAGAATATCCTCCAATGTGCTCATGGGCCTGCCGGGTTCGGATGAAGCCTTTGAGCTAAACTCCTTCCAGGACCTGCTGAACGCCTATAAGCCCGTAGGCGAAGAGGGCTTGCGTGAAAACCTGTACTATTTCCTGCGGCAGGTAGCCCCTTTTGCCGAAGAGCTGGGGGTAAAGCTCGCCATCCACCCCGATGACCCGCCGTTTCCCCTGCTCGGGTTGCCGCGTGTTGTCAGTACGGAGCATGACCTGGAGCGGGTTCTGAACGCCTGCGATGTGCGGGCCAACGGCCTCACCTTCTGCACGGGTTCTTTAGGGGTAAGAGAGGATAACGATGTGCCGGCCATGGCCAGGCGTTTTGCGTCGCGGATTCATTTCCTGCATTTACGCACCACGAAAAGAGAAAATACCCGTTTCGGGAGCTTTCATGAGGCCCGGCACCTGGAAGGTGACGTGAACATGTATCGCGTTTTGTCGGTCATCCGCGACGAGCATGACCGCCGGAAAGCCGCCGGCCTCGACGATTACCGGATCCCGATGCGCCCGGATCACGGCCATGCTATCCTCGACGACCTGCACAAGCAGGCCTATCCGGGCTACACGGCCATCGGGAGGTTAAAAGGTCTGGCTGAATTAAGAGGAATAGAATACGCATTAACCGAAGCATCCATATGAAACGGATACGTACATACCTGCTGCTGCTCTGCCTTATTCCCTTCCATACACAGGCCGGTGACGACGGGTACGGGCTGTGGCTGAAATACGATAAAATAACCGGTAAGGCGCAGCAGTCGTACTACACTTCCCGATTAAAGACCGTTTACGCGGATACCCGCGACCCCTCGGTCAGAGTGGCCGTGGAGGAGCTCCAGGCAGCCGTTAACCGTCTTCTTGGCTTTACCCCCGTGCTGAAGCCGCCGGGAGCGGGAACCCGGGGTATCACCCTGAGCATCGATAAAAGCACGGAAGGTATCAACGAGGAGGGATTCCGCATTTCCTCTTCCTCACAGGGCCTTCGTATCGGGGCCCGGTCAGGACCGGGAATACTCTACGGCGTCTTCCATCTTTTGAAAAATATGCAAACCGGCGAAAGCCCGGAAATCACCACTTCACCGCAGGTAAAGCTGCGGCTGCTGAACCACTGGGACAACCATAACGGCACCATAGAACGGGGCTATGCGGGCATGTCGCTCTGGAAATGGTACGAGCTTCCGGAGCGTATTGACCCGCGGTACGTAGATTACGCCCGAGCCAATGCTTCAATCGGGATAAACGGCACGGTCATCAACAATGTCAACGCCAGCGCCCGGTTCCTGACCCCGGAATACCTGGAGAAAGTAAAGGCCCTGGCCGATGTTTTCCGGCCCTACGGCATCAAAGTCTATTTGTCGGTTAACTTCGCCTCTCCCAAAATACTGGGGCCGCTGCACGAGGCCGACCCGCTGAACCCCGAGGTCAGGAAATGGTGGGCCGGCAAAGCCCGGGAGATCTACGCGCTGATCCCGGATTTCGGCGGGTTCCTGGTCAAGGCCAACTCAGAAGGCGAACCCGGCCCCATGGATTACGGCAGAACGCACGCAGACGGGGCCAATATGCTGGCGGAGGCCCTGAAGCCCTACGGCGGGGTGGTGATGTGGCGGGCTTTTGTATATGCGTTTGATCCGAAAGGCGACCGCTTCAAGGCCGCGTATGAAGAATTCAAGCCCTTTGACGGAAAGTTTGCCGATAACGTGATCGTCCAGGTGAAAAACGGGCCCATCGACTTCATGCCGCGTGAGCCGGTATCGCCCCTCTTCTGCAACATGGAAAAAACACCGGTATCTGTAGAATTCCAGCTTACCCAGGAATACCTGGGCTGGGCCACCCATTGGGTATACGAAGCCCCGCTGTTTAAAGAATGCCTGGATACCGATACCCACGTAAAAGAAGAAGGCTCCACCCTTGCAGACATCATCCGCGGAAAGACCTTTGATTATACGCTTACAGCCATGGCCGGCGTGGCCAATACCGGCTCAGACCGCAACTGGACGGGCCACCCCATGGCCCAGTCGAACTGGTACGCGTTGGGACGCCTGGCCTGGGATACGGGGCTGTCTTCCGGGCAAATTGCAGAAGAATGGATCTGCCAGACCCTTACGTGTAACCCTGCCGCCGTAAAGACCATTGCCGCCGGCATGATGCGCTCACGCGAGGTCTATGTCAACTACACCTCGCCTTTCGGGCTCCATCACGTAATGGGCGAAGGCCACCATTTCGGCCCGGAACCCTGGGTGGAAAACGCCCCACGCCCCGACTGGACCGCCCCGTATTACCACCGGGCCGACGAAGAGGGCATAGGCTTTGACCGTACGGCAAAAGGCAGCAATGCCCTGGCGCAGTACCCGGAAAAGCTGGCCGGCGTGTATGCCGGTGAAGATACCTGCCCTCTGCCCTATCTCCTCTGGTTCCATCATGTGCGCTGGGACAAAAAGCTTGGTAACGGTAAGCTGTTCTGGGATGAGTTTGTAAAACATTTTTACGAGGGGGCTGAGCAGGTAAAAGAGCTGCAGGCCGACTGGGCATCTGTAAAAGAGCATGTACCCGAAGAAATCTTCCGGAACGTGGAGGCCCGCCTGAACACCCAGTATAAGGAGGCCCTCTGGTGGCGCGATGCCTGCGTACTGTATTTCCAGACGTTCAGCAAAATGCCGGTACCCGCCCCGTACAAAGCCCCCGAAAGAACGTTGGAAGAAGTGAAAAAAATAGTGGATACCTATCATATAAAATAGCGACGGGCAGTGAGCAGATAACCTGGAAAAATACGCGAAACTCACTACCCGGAACTCGGAACTTTTTATACCAGTAAAATGACACAAAAGACAAGCCATTTTTTGTCCGTTTTCTCTCTTGAAAACCAGCTGGCCCTCATCACCGGCGGAGGTGCCGGTATAGGCCTGGAAATAGCCCGCTGCCTCATCCGTGCCGGTGCCCGTGTGGTGATCACCGGCCGTACCGAATCACGCCTGCAGCAGGCCGTGGCCGAGCTCGGAGAAAACGCCGGCTATGCCGTTAACGATGTAACCCGGCTGGATACCCTCGAAGGATTGATCAGTGAGGTGGAATCCCTTCACGGGCCTATCGATATCCTGGTCAATAACGCCGGTATCAACCAGAAAAAGCCGGCGCTGGAGGTCAGCGACGAGGAGTTTACCCGCATCATCGATACCAACCTGACCGCCGTGTTTTCCCTGACGCGTGTAGTAGCCAGACGCATGGTGGAAAGGCAGCGCGGTTCGATTATCATGATCTCGTCAATGGCCGCTTACTACGGAATCGACCGGGTGGTAGCCTATGCCGCCTCCAAATCAGGGGTGGAAGGCATGGTCAGAGTGCTGGCCTCCGATCTCTCAGGGTTCAATGTGCGGGTAAATGCCGTGGCACCGGGCTTTATTGAAACCAACATGATGAAAACGGCGTTCGGCTCTGACCCTGACCGCATGAGCCGGGCACTGAGCAGAACCCCTATGGGCACATTCGGGAAACCGGAAGACGTGGGCTGGTCAGTTGTATTTTTAGCTTCCCAGGCCGCGGCATATATCACCGGCGTATCGCTGCGGGTAGACGGCGGAAATGCCATTGGATTTTAAACGTATGGCCAGACTTATCTGCATATCCCTGTTTTTCTTTGCCTTCCTTCCGGGCCGGGCACAGGTGCTTTCAGAGCAAAAAACCGGTTTCGACCTGGCCGAAGCAGCCATCTACGTAGACCCGAACGACTTTACAGTCGTAAAAAAAGCAGCCGGGCTGCTCAGCAGCGATATTGAAAAAGTAAGCGGGAAGAAAATACCCGTAGTGAACTCTCCCGTAAAAGGGAACCTGATTATAATTGGCTCTGCCGAAAAATCAGCCGCCATCAAAGAGCTTGTCCGGAAAGGGCAGATCTCTGCCCCCACAGCCTGGGAAGAATACCGGATAAAGGCCGTGAATAACCGGCTGATCATCACCGGCAGCGACCGCCGGGGCACGGCTTTCGGCGTTTTTGAAGTAGCCCGGCAGATCGGGGTTTCGCCCTGGTACTGGTGGGCAGATGTGCCCGTAAAACCGCAAAAGCACCTGTACCTGAACCCAAAGCTGGATATTGCTGACGCCCCGAAGGTCAGGTACCGGGGAATTTTCATCAATGACGAAGCCCCCGCACTCAGCGGCTGGAGCCGGGAAAAATTCGGTGGCTTTAACAGTACGTTCTACACCCATGTGTTTGAGCTTATGCTGCGCCTCAAAGCCAATTACCTCTGGCCGGCCATGTGGGGCAATGCCTATTACGACGATGACCCGCTGAACGTACAGCTGGCCGACGACTACGCCATCGTGATCGGTACCAGTCACCACGAGCCCATGAACCGGGCGCACGACGAATGGCGCCGGTACGGAAAAGGCCCCTGGAATTACGAGAAAAACAAAGACAGCCTGCAGGCTTTCTGGCGGGAGGGCTTCAGGCGGGCCTGGAACGAAAAAATTACCACGGTAGGCATGCGCGGCGACGGCGACGAGCCCATGACCCGCGAGACCGCCACCGGCCTGCTGGAACGGATTGTACGGGATCAGCGCACCATTATCGAAGAAGTCAGCGGAAAGCCGGCCCCGGAGACACCCCAGCTGTGGGCCTTGTACAAAGAAGTGCAGGAGTACTACGACAAAGGCATGCGGGTACCCGATGACATTACCCTGCTGCTTTGCGACGACAACTGGGGCAATATCCGGAAACTGCCGGCCCCGGACGCCCCGCCCCGGAAAGGAGGCTACGGTATTTACTACCATTTTGACTATGTGGGCGGCCCCCGGAACTACAAATGGATCAACACCACCCAGACCATACGGGTATGGGAGCAGATGAACCTGGCATACCGCCACGGCGTAAAAGACATCTGGATCGTAAACGTGGGCGATATCAAGCCTCTGGAATTCCCGATATCCTCCTGGTGTGATTTTGCCTGGAATCCTGAACGGATCGGCCCGGATGACGTCAGGAAATATACCGAAGCCTGGGCCGCAGACCAGTTCGGCAAAGAGCAGGCCGGAGAAATAGCCGCTATCTTAACCCG